>Ga0265299_10004743_pt1 | contig 12766 bp, 6 predicted proteins | sample AusTroGonzalo_MG_4_FD_193485 | JGI IMG/M metagenome (GOLD analysis project Ga0265299, IMG submission 193485) | Bovine rumen microbial communities from tropical cattle in Woodstock, Queensland, Australia - Gonzalo_02 | ecosystem: Host-associated > Mammals > Digestive system > Stomach > Rumen ...
ATAAAGCAGAATCCGTTGTTGTAAGTGTAGAATGAGAACGGGTATGAGTAGGAGCATGACAACACGTTCCTGCTGAACAGGAAATCGCTGTGATCAATACCCAACTGCCCCAGTATGGTAGCGGCCATATCGGATTGTCCGGTGAAACGGTCAATTATCCTAGGTTCCCTGACAGCTCCGCCCACCCACAGGACAGGTATATGATGAACATGAGGGTCACTTGAGAGACCTGACTTTGTATAACGGAATCCATGGTCCGGAAGTATCATCACAAGCAGGTTATCCCAGACGGGACTCTGCTTAAGTCCATCCACGAAAGCTCCCAGGCAACTGTCTGTGTATGCAAACGCATTATCCACCTTGTCCTCAAGTCGGTTATAGGGAACCTCAAACGGTTCATGACTGCTCAGGCTCAGGAATCCGGTAAACCACAGTGAGTCCTTACGGCTCTTCACTTCCTCAAGAAGACGGCTGAAAGTGATGTCATCATTCACTCCCCATGCATTCGTATGGCGCTCGGCAATGGAGAAATCGGCATCCGATACCACATTACGGAAACCTGTTCCGTAAAGCCAGCTCTTCATATTGGTGAAGTTGATGTCACCGCCGTACATGAAATAGGTCTCATAGCCCTCATCAAGTAGTTTGCCGGGTAATGAAGGCAGAGCCGCACTCTTGGAGGGCAGTTTCATTATTGATGTCTTGGGTAATCCAGGATGACCGTTCATGACACATACCAGGCCCCGGTCTGTACGGAAACTGCCGGCGTAGCAGTTGCTGAAGAATACGCCCTCCTTTATAAGGCTGTCCAGCCGGGGTGATACATCCGGTTTGCCGCTCATGGCATTCACAAAATCACCTCCGAAACCCTCAAGCACTATCACCAGGATATTGGGGCGGTCTGTATTGAGAAGACTCTCAGTACATGAGTCAGAAGTGGCATAAAGCCCATCAAAATATGCGCTGCGGTTATCCTCGTCAAGGTAATCATACCAACTGGAATAATCAGATGTCTTGCTCATGGAACTGAGCATGCTGAATGACGGATTCACCGCACTGTGGTTTAGGAACTGATCGGCGCTGAAATAGGCGTGTCCTACGTTCATTGTAGATTCGCCTACTCCTCCGCGTATTGCAAGAAACAGTGGAGCGAACAGAATCAACAGGAAAAGTGAAACCGGAACGCGCATCAGCACTTTGTTGAAAGGAACCTTCACCGGTCTGACTGCGCTCAAGAGGATCCTGTATATGATTGCGGCAACAACCAGTATAACCGCTACACCTATCACAACCATCAGCACAGAGACGCTTGCCAATGCCTCCTTGGGAGTCTTAAGATAGAACAGTACCGATGCATCCAGCTTGAATCCCCAGAACGGGTAGAGTGCGGCATCGCCCACAAACAACACTGACAGGAGCAGTGCTGCAAACAGGTCATAGACCTGAATGAATCTCTTTACAGGAAAAGACTGGAGCCATACGCCCACCAGCAATGCCAGAACGGGAATCAAGGTGAGATAAGCTGCAACAGAGAGATCCATCGGCAAGCCGTGCCACATGACCAGAGCCCAATCCTTGATACCATACCTGTGCTCAGAGCTGCCTGCGTAAAGCATGAACAGCGGTTTCTGTATCACAAATATGAGCACCAGACTCAGATAATGGCATAACAGCATTCCGCACCTTCCTCTCTCCTTTACACCTTCTCCCATGACGTACATCTATTTTCGGCCAAAATCAGCGGGTATCTCACCCCACTTCTTTGTATCCCATTTTAATATCTTGTTGCTGAAACTGTTCTCCCTGAGCCAACGCTCCGCACTGTCAATACGTTCAAACACTGCGGCCGTTTGGGGAGTGCGTTCCAGCTTGGTCCTGCACTGTTTCTTCTGCACCCAGTCTATCGCATTACGGCTGTCACTGTAAAGCGGCCAGTCAAGCCCACGGCTCTTATAGAGTGCCAATGCATGTACTATGGCCAGGAACTCACCTATGTTGTTTGTCCCCAGGATAGGGCCAAAATGGAACTTCTCTTCCATGTCACCCAGATAGACTCCACGGTACTCCATCTGTCCGGGGTTGCCGCTGCAGGCTGCATCAACAGCCAGAGCCTGGCGTATAACCTCCGGTGGAATGGGCTTTTGGGATTTCTTACGCCCCCCTTTATGGTCCGGGCTCTTTTTCTCTATGAAGTTCTCCGGCGGCTGGTTTATGGCCTCATCGGCCTCCTCTCTTGTCTCAAAACCTTTGTAAACGGCACCTTTCCAACCCTCTACCTGCTGTTTGCAGGCCTCCCAGGAGTCATACACCCCGGGATTCAGTCCTATCCAAACAACATAGAATTTGGCCTGTGCCATATACTGTAGTTTTTACATCCTTTCGGGAACCTCGATGCCAAGCAGGCCGGTACCCAGCTTAAGGATCTTACCCACGTTCTGAGCCAGAACCAGACGGAACATCTTAAGCTCACGGCTGGGCTCATGCATGATGCTGTAATCATGATAGAACTGGTTGAACTCCTTGGCCAGGTCATAGCAGTAGTTTGCTATCACTGAAGGATTGTAGTCATCAGCAGCCTGACGTACCACATCCTGGAATCCGTTAAGCATCTGTATCAGACCAATCTCCTTCTCAGATATCTGGGCGTCATCGGCAGCATAGAGCTTGCTCTGAAGCTTGATACCCTCATCGGCAGCCTTACGCATGATAGAGCGTATGCGGGCGTATGTATACTGGATGAACGGACCGGTATTGCCGTTGAAATCGATAGATTCCTTGGGGTTGAATGTCATGTTCTTGCGGGCATCAACCTTGAGTATGAAATACTTGAGTGCACCCATACCTACAATACGCATTATCTCATCCTGCTCCTCCTTGGACAGACCGTCCAGCTTACCCAGCTCGGCCGATGTGGCACGTGCGGTCTCTATCATCTCATCCATCAGGTCATCGGCATCGACAACCGTACCCTCACGGCTCTTCATCTTACCCTCGGGCAGCTCAACCATTCCGTATGAGAAATGTACCAGGTCCTTACCCCACTTGAATCCCAGACGGTCAAGCAGTATGGAGAGCACCTGGAAGTGGTAGTTCTGCTCGTTACCAACCACGTAAATCATGCGGTCAATGGGGAAATCCTTGAAACGCAGCTGGGCGGTACCTATATCCTGGGTCATGTAGACCGATGTGCCGTCACTTCTAAGCAGCAGCTTCTGGTCCAGTCCGTTCTCAGCCAGGTCGGCCCATACAGAGCCGTCCTCCTTACGGAAGAAGAGACCTTTCTCCAGACCCTCCATAACGGTTTTCTTTCCCTCCAGATAGGTCTGTGACTCATAGTATATCTTGTCAAAGCTTACGCCAAGTCTGCGGTATGTCTCATCAAATCCGGCATATACCCAGCTGTTCATACGCTCCCACAGGGCGCGTACCTCGGGGTCTCCGGCCTCCCACTTAACCAGCATGGCGTGAGCCTCCTGCATCAGGGGTGACTCCTTCTCGGCCTTGGCCTTAGCCTCCTCCTGTGCCTTCTCATCAAGCTCTGCATAGTTAGCGGGCAGCAGACTCTTTACCTCGGCACGGAAATGCTTGTCAAACTCCACATAGTAGTCACCAATCAGGTGATCACCCTTTTTACCGGTAGATTCGGGGGTAGCACCGTTACCCCACTTAAGCCATGCAAGCATTGACTTGCATATGTGGATTCCGCGGTCGTTAACTATATTGGTCTTTACAACCTTATAGCCGTTGGCTGCCATCACGTTTGACAGGGCGCCACCCAGAAGGTTGTTACGTACATGTCCAAGATGGAGAGGTTTGTTGGTGTTGGGGCTTGAGTACTCAATCATGACAAGCGGTGAGTTCTCTGTTGCCTTGCGCATACCAAAGGTATCATCCGCACTGATCTCATTGAGCATATCCATCCATGCCGATGTAGAGATTACAAGATTCAGGAATCCCTTAATCACATTGTATGAACTGATCTCATCAACGTGCTCCTTGAGCCAGATACCAATCTCACCTGCGGTCTGCTCCGGACCTTTGCGTGACATCTTGAGATAGGGGAACACCACGATGGTAAGGTGACCCTCAAACTCCTTCTTAGTTTTCTGCACCTGGACCGATGAGGCCTCAATCTCCTGGCCGTAAAGGGCCTTGATGGCCTGAACGGTCTTTTCAGCAACCAAATTCTCTATTTTCATATAATAACATTATGGACCGCAAAGTTACTGAAAAAATGGCTATTTTTGCAGCCCACTACATAGATTATGAACAAACTACCTTCTGTAACTAAAAATCTGCTCATCATCAACGTCTTGTGTTGGATGGGAACCATGGCTCTGGCCAAATACGGAATTGACCTGCACAAACTGTTAGGACTGCATTTTTTCCTTGCTCCAGCTTTCAGGGTATGGCAGCTTGTAACATACATGTTCCTTCATGAAGGATTCCAGCATCTCTTCTTCAACATGTTTGCAGTCTGGATGTTCGGTCGTGTCATGGAGTACCAGTGGGGCTCAAAACGTTTCCTCTGGTTCTACCTCTTATGCGGCATAGGAGCCGGACTCACTCAGGAGTTGTTCCAGTTTGCAGAGTATCAGATAACCCTGGCCAGTTTAGGTGATGACCTCACACCCCAGCTCATCCAAAGGCTCAGATTATACATGAACGCTTTCCTTACGGTCGGTGCATCGGGAGCCGTATACGGAATCCTTCTGGGATACGGAATGACATTCCCCAACAACCAGCTGTTCATCATACCCATCCCGTTCCCCATCAAGGCCAAGTGGCTTGTTGTGGGTTACATCGTTCTGGAACTTGCGCTTGGACTGCGCAACAGCACATCTGATAACGTAGCCCACTTTGCCCATCTGGGCGGTATGCTGGCAGGGTTCCTCATCATACTGTACTGGAGACGCAAGGAGCGTAAGGACAACCATATCAAATTCACCTGGTAATGAATTTCTTTAGGGAACTCAAAGTCAAATACCTGACAGGTGATACCCTGACACGCCTGTTGCTCATTAACTGCGGGATGTTTGTTATCCTGCTGTTGCTTGACATATCATTCACCCTCTTCTCTTACGGTGAGGATAAGTTCGCCTTTGTGGTTTGCAACTATCCGTGGAGTCCGTATCTGATAGCCAAGAGGCCATGGTGCCTGGTTACGTCACTCTTTGCCAGCAGCGGACTGTGGAACCTCTTGTTCAACATGTTTACACTGTTCTGGCTTGGCGGCATATTCCTAAGATACTACACGTCAAACAACCTGCGCGGTTTATACATCATGGGCGGAATAGCAGGAATGCTCCTTTTCACCGCAGTATTCATGCTCTTTCCGTCACTCCAGCTCAAGGACTGGACACAGAACATACCGCTTTGCTCAGCCTGCATACTGGCTTTATGCACAGCGCTTGCCATGCGTGCGCCCAACAGCAACGAGCCCATCCCGCTGGTAGGTCCCATAAAGATCAAGTATATAGTCATTGCCATTGCCGCCATTGACGTTGCCCTTGTTCCCAACGCCAATCCGGCTTATGATGCCGCTCATCTGGGTGCAGCCTTGACAGGCTGGCTCTTTTACCGCATGCTCCGCAAAGGAAAGGATATCACAGCCCCCGTCACTGCGGTTGCCGTGTTGCTGGACAGGATCTTCAATAAGATGAGATGAAAATCTTCAGGAAACTGATAGCATACCCGCTGTTGGCAGTCAATATACTGACAGCCCTGCTGCTCATACTCAGCAGCTACGGGTCACAGGCTGCTCCCATTGGCAAGTGGCCGTTTGCTTCGCTATCAGGCCTGGCATTCCCTATCCTGTATTTCATTAACCTGATGTTCCTGCTTTTCTGGATCATCATCTGGAAAAAAGGAGCCCTTGTACCCCTGGTCACAATAGCCGTCTGTCTGGTTCCCGCCCTAAGGTACTTTCCACTGCACTTCTTTGCAGCAGGTCAGGTAACAGAACCCTACATTACCGTTGTAACCTATAACACTGAAGGCTTTGGCGTAGATGACAACAAAGACCATTCCGTAACCAACCCGGTCCTCAAATACGCCATAGACCTTAATGCAGATATCATATTCTTCCAGGAATCAAATCCGGATATGATAAAGAAGATATCCAAGGACAAAGAGATCAAGAGCAGATACCCCTACATCACTGAATCATCAGGTTCTACCGGTGAATCATGCATGTCAAGATATCCCATAATCTACACTGAAAACATTAGTTTTGAGGGTACCAGCAACAGCTGCCAGTATCTTAGGATCCTTATCGGGAAGGATACGATTGCAGCATACAACTGTCATCTGCAGTCCAACCAGTTGGGTGAATCAGAGATATCGGAGTACCAGAGTTTCATTAAGCATCCCACTGACAGCAGCCACTACGGCACATCCAAGAAGGTGCTCAAGAAACTTCTCTCATCTACATCACAAAGAGCAGCCCAGGCCCGCCTGATAGCAGACCGCGCCCATAATGAGAGAGCCAAGTATGTGATTGTTTGCGGCGATTTCAACGACACTCCGTTATCCTACGCCCACAGCCTGTTCAACCGTTTCATGTACGATACATATGCCAGATCCGGCGCTGGAATGGGAATAACCTATCACGAGCACAACCTCTACTACCGCATAGACCACATATTCTGCAGCAAGAACATCACCCCGCTGCACACCCGTGTAGACCGCACCCCAAAAGACAGTGACCACTATCCCGTCATAAGCAGGCTGCGTCTGGAATAACCGCTTATTCCAATCTCAATATAAAACTCAGACTGTGTTTCTCTTTTGCCGATGGTATATACTGGGGCTCTGTCTTGGCTCCCCATGAGTCATTACCGCCCACTCCGATAATCTCCTTATCGATATTGATGTTCAGGTAGTCCCTGTGAGGCAGCTCATAACCGTGACGTGCACCCTCCAGGTCTTCCTCGGAGTAATCCCATATCCTCAGGTTGAAATAATTATACGATGAGATATATAGGGATGAAATATCATCGCTCTTACTCTCCAGGCTCATGCTCAGACAATCGGTTCTGTTAGAGTTATCCTGAGGATGTACATACTCCGTCATATAATCTGAAACAGACAAAGTATAATGACCCGGCATAGCACCGTTCTTTCGGTCAGGATAGTTCTCCCACGGTCCGCGACCTGCCCATCTGACGCTGTCATAAGCTGCCGGCACTTTAACCCTCATGCCGAATCTTGGAAGAGATTCAACCTGGACTTGGCGCGGGTCATAATCAACACTTACAGATACCTGTTTCTCTGAAAAATCATAGATCAATGTAAGTCCGGCACCGACCGACAGGTCGAAATCAAACTTGAGTTGTCTGAATTTAGGTGCTCTCCATACATACCACAGACCCTCAGAACGGGGCTCCTCCATCATCACTCTGCTATCGGAAGAGACTGTGACCCTCTCCGGTCCTACATTCCGCCATACGCCCATGGTACGTTGGTAGTCATTACTGAGCTGATTGTCATTGGCCGGTTTCCAAAAATCCGGTTCCAGAGGCCCGGCAAGAACCTCTCTCTTTTTCCATTTCCAACTGGTCAATGCGCCGTTTGCGGCAACCGTAAAGGTGCTCTTGCCGCACTTGACGATATAACCACCGTCTGAAGTCCGTTCAATTCCTTTACCGTTGTTCATCTGGACCAGCCTCAACGCGTAACCCGGATGATATGAAGGAACGTCCCATTTGTATGAAGCATCAGCAACTTGCCAACCCAGGAACTCGTCATATGCCACCACTGAATCCGGGCCCATCCAGAATTCCGGATCTTTTTTGAGTGCATAAACCTGTATGTCCTGATCATATCCGGGATTGGTCAAAAGACATCCCATATCAGGCATGAAAATCGGGACCTTGAGATATCCAGACTCATCAGGTCCGGGTATCGAAAGCTCCGAGTCATTATGAAGATAGCCAGAATGCTCTCCGTGTCTGTATTTTACCCTATACAGATACTCGTCAAGCCCGGTAAAGTAATCCCTGTTGATGACCTTTATGAACGCCACATCATCAATTATCGTATCCAGTTCAAAATGAAGCGGCTGATATACGTGCTTGACCTCATAGTAGTGCGGATGCGGAGTGCGGTCAGGAGCAACAAGGCCGTTGATTACAAAGTTGCCGTCATTGGGCATATCGCCAAAATCGCCTCCGTAAGCCCAAAACTCGCCATCCTCAAGGCTCAGGCCGCTGCCCTTGTAACTGAGCGGAGAACCGTCAATGGGCTTGGCTATTCCCTGGTCCACAAAGTCCCAGATTGCTGCTCCGGCTATACTTGAATCTGCATAGATTATATCCCAATATTCTGTAAGGTTGCCGCCCGAGTTACCCATCATATGGGCGTACTCACGCATAATGAAAGGACGGTCCGATATCCGCTCAGCCATCTGCTTAAGACGGGCGGGAGGCAGATAGCTGTCATCATACAGATCAGAAACCGAAAGGTCGGTGTCACAGAATATCAGACGCGTGCTGTCCAACTCTACAACCTTGGCACGCATGGCACGCATATTCATGCCGGCACCGCCCTCGTTTCCAAGTGACCAGAACAGCACTGAAGGATGATTAATGTCCCTTTTCACCAACGATTCCGCACGGTCCACATGGGCTTTCATCCACTGCGGGTCATTACCCATCTGGCGGTTGCGCAAGCCGAATCCGTGTGACTCCTGGTTAGCCTCATCCATGACATAGAGTCCGTAGCGGTCACACAGCTCATAAAGTATCGGTGAATCGGGGTAATGTGATGTACGCAGCATGTTGATGTTGGCTTGTTTCATGAGCCTAATGTCAAGTTCAGTGGTAGCGGCATCGACATAATGACCGGTACGCGGATGGTGGTCATGACGGTTCACGCCGCGCAGCTTGACCTTTTTGCCGTTTATGTACATAACCTCTCCACGGTTCTCAATACAGCGCACTCCGGCGTTCTGGACAAAGCTCTCAACCACCTTGCCGCCGGCATCAACAAGCTCTATCAGACACTCGTACAAATGGGGCTTTTCGGCCGACCACAGCAGAGGCTTATCCACTCTGCCGGTCATATCAAGGCGCAGGGTGTCACCAGCCTTGAGAGTGTTTGCAGCGGCAGAAATAGAGATATTAACAGCCTTTCCATCGGCATTTTCACCTTTCAGGTTCACTCTTACCGAGAGGACTTCGGAACCGCTTGTTCCGACGTTCACCAACTCCACCTGAGCATTAAGCAAGGCGCTCGTGAAGTTAGCCGACGGGGTGAGAGATATCCTGTAATCCGATATATGCTGCAATGGACGGCGCCACAGTTTCACAGGACGGAATATGCCGCTCAAACGCCAGAAATCCTGATCCTCCAGATATGATCCGTCACACCAACGGTAAACCTCTACAGCAAGACGGTTGCTACCCTCCTTAAGATACGGGGTGACGTCAAACTCGGCAGGCGACATGCTGTTCTGGCTATAACCCACCTTCTGTCCGTTAACCCAAACATAGAAAGCTGATGATACGGCCTCAAACTCCAGAATCCAGTTATGGTCCGATATCTCCGACGCATTGAATTCCGTCACATAACTGCCCACCGGATTGCGGGCATCGTAGGCGGTCCAGCTGCGGTCCGGTGTTCCGGTAACCCTGGGCTGTTCACGGCGGAACGGGTATCGGGAATTGGTATAGATGGGGGTTCCGAATCCCTGCATCTCCCAGTCAGTAGGTACATGGATGTCATCCCAACCGCTGACATCATATCCGTTCTCAAAGAAAGCGGCCGGACGGTTGTCAGGATCAGGTGACCAACGGAACTTCCAGACTCCATCCAGGTAGGTCACCTGGGGATTGCTCCTGTGAGTGGAGGGATTACCCAACGTTGCATGATAAGGCAGTTTGTTTATACCCAAAACTGAAGGGTTCTCCCAATCAGGGACATCCTGTGCAGACACGGAGACAGAGACCGCTGCAACTATCAATAATTGTGAAACTTTCATACTGCAAATATAAACGATTTGAATAAATGTTGTCAGAAAAGAACAGCCAGTAGATTGCGGGACGGAAAATTTGTCTATATTTGCACCCTTGAAATTTTACGCACATACGCGCACAAAAATAATATTAACATAAAAACAGTATGCAAAACAAAGGATTCGTAAAGATTTTTGCGATAGCACTGACACTGGTTTGTCTGTTCTATCTCTCCTTTACCTTCAAGACACGCAGCATTGAAAGAAAGGCTGCACAGAGCCAGGATGAGCAGGCCTATCTGGACTCTGTGATGAACAAAAAGGTCTGGCTTGGTATTTATTCATACAGAGAGTGCCGTGAAATGCAGATCGGCCTGGGTCTGGACCTCAAGGGCGGTATGAACGTCATCATGGAGGTTTCAATCCCCGACGTAGTAAAGGCTCTTGCTAACAACACTCAGGACCGCATGTTCAATGAGGTTCTTGACGCTGCCAAGAAGCGTTCAGTAAGCAGCCAGGAGAACTTTGTAGACATCTTTGCTCAGGAGTTTGCCAAGACTGCCGGTGCCGATGCCAAACTCAGCGCATTCTTCACCACATCAAACCTTAAGGAGCAGATCAACTCACAGACTCCCAACGAGCAGGTAATTGAAGTACTCAAGAATGAGGTTGCCAGCGCAGTAAGCAACTCATTCCTGGTACTGCGTGCCCGTATCGACCGTTTCGGTGTTGCACAGCCCAACATCCAGGAGCTGGCCGGCAAGCAGGGCCGTATCATGGTTGAGCTCCCCGGTGTAAAGGAGCCCGAGCGTGTACGTAAGCTCCTCCAGGGTTCTGCAAACCTTGAGTTCTGGGAGACATACAAGCTCTCTGAGGTTGCCGATATCCTTTCACGAGTAGACAGCCGCATGGCTCTTAAATATGCCGATGAGAATCCTGAGCAGGCAGAGGCCGAAGAGGCTCCCGCACAGGAGACCGCTCAGACTGAAGATACTGAGCTTGACGGACAGCTTCTCGAGGCCGATGCCAATGAGGACGACCAGATGAGCGCCGCACAGCGTGAGGAGCTGCGCAAGAGCCATCCTCTGCTGGCCCGTCTCAACTCAACATGGTGCGAGTGGGCTGCAGGTATCGCTCACTACTCAGATACAGCTGAGATCAACCGCATCCTCAACAGCCCCGAGGCTAAGGCCATCATCCCGCGTGACCTCAAGTTCCTGTGGGGTGTCAAGTCTGTTTCTGATGCAAACAACCAGTACTATGAGCTCTACCTCATCAAGAGTGACAACAAGAGTGGTCAGTGCGACCTCTCAGGTGACGTTGTTACCGAGGCCAAGGCCGACTTCAGACAGATGGACGGAAGTCCTATCGTAAGCATGGCCATGAACTCTGAGGGTGCACGCCGCTGGGCTTCACTCACCAAGCAGAATGTCGGTCGCGGTATCGCTATCGTACTTGACGGTTATGTATACAGTGCTCCTAACGTATCAGGTGAGATTCCTAACGGACGTTCTGAGATCTCCGGTAACTTTACCGTTGAGGATACCCAGGACCTTGCCAACGTACTTAAGTCAGGTAAGATGCCTGCTCCTGCCAAGATCGTTCAGGAGGACATCGTTGGTCCTTCACTGGGTCAGGAGTCTATCCAGAAGGGATTCACTTCATTCATCATAGCATTCATCTTCCTGATGATCTATATGTGCGTCATCTACGGATTCGTTCCGGGTATGATCGCCAACGGAGCCCTGCTCCTTAACTTCTTCTTCACTCTGGGTATCCTTACCTCATTCCAGGCAGCTCTGACAATGTCAGGTATCGCCGGTATCGTACTTACCCTGGGTATGGCCGTTGATGCCAACGTGCTTATCTACGAGCGCACCAAGGAGGAGCTCAAGGGTGGCAAGAGCGTTCAGTCAGCTCTCACAGACGGTTACAAGAACGCCTTCTCAGCTATCTTTGACTCTAACTTCACATCAATCATCACCGGTATCATCCTGTTCAACTTCGGTACAGGTCCTATCCGCGGATTCGCCACTACACTTATCATAGGTATCGTATGCTCATTCTTTACCGCAGTATTCCTGACACGTATCGTTTATGAGTATTTCCTTGGTAAGGGTAAGCTTCAGGATCTTACATTCACCACTCCTTTCTCAAAGAACATGATGCAGAACACTGCCGTCAAGTTCATGGAGAATGCCAAGACCTCATTTGCTACATTCGGCATCATTGCCATCATCTGCATAGCATTCCTTGCTACCCGCGGACTCAGCAAGAGTATTGACTTTGAGGGTGGTCGTAACTTTGTGGTTCAGTTTGAAGAGCCCATCGAGCCTGAGGAGGTTCGTGATATACTCCAGGATGCCTTCACTGAAGGTAGTCTCCAGGCTATCGCCCTTGGAACAGACCACAAGACCATACGTATCTCTACCAGCTACCGTATCAATGAGGATTCTGAGAATGTAGATGCCGAGATTGAGGAGTTCCTCTTCAAGGCTCTTAAGAATGCCGGCAAGCTCAGCTCAGACCTGACACTGGCAAGATTCATTGACCGTGAGAACCGCGACGGCGGCTCAATCATCAGCTCACAGAAGGTTGGTCCTTCTATCGCCGAAGATATCACACGCGGTGCTATCATCTCTGTGATCCTGGCTCTGATCGCCATCTTCCTGTATATCCTGATACGTTTCCGCAACGTAGCTTACTCAGTAGGTGCCATATTCGCCCTCTGCTTTGATACCCTTATAATAATAGGTATGTATTCAATCTGCTGGGGCTGGATGCCGTTCTCACTTGAGATTGACCAGACAT
>Ga0265299_10004744_pt1 | contig 12766 bp, 11 predicted proteins | sample AusTroGonzalo_MG_4_FD_193485 | JGI IMG/M metagenome (GOLD analysis project Ga0265299, IMG submission 193485) | Bovine rumen microbial communities from tropical cattle in Woodstock, Queensland, Australia - Gonzalo_02 | ecosystem: Host-associated > Mammals > Digestive system > Stomach > Rumen ...
CTTTCTGCTGATGACCGGTCCAGGATCGAGTGATACGGTGTATGAGCCAGACATCTTTAGTGCCCGCCGTATCAAGGTGGCACCCGTTGTGTGTCTGTTCGGCTTTGTGTCGATGATCTACGCTGTGATGCGTAAACCGAAGGATTCAAGAGAGAAGGAGTAAGGCGTTATGGATTGGATTGAAACGATCATCATTGCCATTGTTGAAGGGTTGACAGAGTTTTTGCCTGTTTCATCAACGGGGCACATGATTATTACACAGAATCTTTTGGGTATTCCGCAAGGCGATCCCTTTGTCCATGCCTTTACGTTTATCATCCAGTTTGGCGCCATTCTGTCAGTGGTATGCCTGTATTGGAAGCGCTTTTTCAAGTTTGATAATAGTCCGGCTCCTGAGGGCAGCAGCCTGTTTCAGAAGTTGCGTCATAAGTTCTACTTCTATTGGCTGCTGATTGTCGGTGTCATTCCGGCAGTGTTCATTGGTTTGCTGGCGAAGAAGTCTGGCTTACTCGATTGGTTGCTCGACAGTGTCGAGGTGGTAGCAGTGATGTTGGTGCTGGGTGGTATCTTCATGCTGTTTTGCGACAAGATATTCAACAAGGGTAGCGATGCCAATAAGATGACGGAGAAACGTGCGTTCAACATCGGTCTTTACCAGTGTATTTCGGTAATTCCAGGTGTGTCGCGTTCCATGGCTACCATCGTTGGTGGTATGGCACAGGGACTGACCCGTAAGCGTGCAGCAGAATTCTCCTTCTTCCTGGCCGTTCCCACGATGGCTGGTGCTACACTGCTCGATCTGCTCGATCTGCTGAAGGACGATGCTGCATGGGCCACCTCTCATAATATCACCATGCTGATTCTGGGGTGTGTCGTTGCCTTCATCGTGGCGTTGCTGGCGATGAAGTGGTTCGTGGCGTTCCTATCGAAATACGGCTTCAAAGCCTTTGGAATCTATCGCATTATCGTTGGTGGCATTATCATCGTGCTGCTGCTGACAGGTCACTCACTTGCAATGGTCGATTAAATGAATTTCCAGGAAGGTGCCCTCATCTATATCAACAAGCCCTATCGCATGTCGAGTTTTGGGGCGTTGGCTCATATCCGTTATCTCGTGTCGAAACGTCTGCACGTGAAGCGGGTGAAGATGGGGCATGCCGGTACTCTCGATCCCTTGGCAACGGGGGTGCTGATACTCTGTACGGGCAAGGAAACGAAGAATATCGAGGCGTTGCAGCGTCATACCAAGGAGTATACCGCCACGTTGCAGCTGGGAGCTACCACTGCCAGTTACGACCGCGAGCATACCGTAGACTATACCTATCCCACGCGTCATATCACCCGCGAGCTGATAGAGCAGACGCTTCCCCAGTTCGTAGGCGATATTATGCAGCGTCCACCGCTTTATTCGGCTTGTATGGTCGATGGACATAGGGCCTACAAGATGGCCCGCAAAGGTGAAGATGTGGAACTGGCGCCGAAGCCAATCCATATCGACGAGATAGAACTGACAGATTTCAACTCCGACACGATGCAGATGTCCATCCGTGTGGTCTGTGGCAAGGGTACTTATATCCGTTCGCTGGCCAGGGATATCGGTGCTGCCTTAGGTAGCGGGGCCTTCCTGACGGCGCTGTGCAGAACTCGCGTGGGAGATGTACGTATCGAGGACTGTCTGACATTCGAGGATTTTCCTGTATGGCTTGAAAGAGAAGTGAAAAGTGAATAGTGAAAAGTATAACATATGAAATTATCACAGTTTAAATTCAAACTACCTGAGAATTTGGTGGCTCTTGAGCCAAGTTATCATCGTGATGAGTGCCGCTTGATGGTGATTCACCGTAAAAGTGGGCGTATCGAAACGAACAAGAAGGATGAGAATGGTGAGGACCTGAAGGATGAAGAGGGTAATCCTATCTTCCTTGATTTCCGTAACGTGCTCGACTATTTCGACGAGGAGGATACGTTCATCTTCAATGATACTCAGGTGTTCCCAGCCCGTCTGTATGGTACCAAGGAGAAGACCGATGCCAAGATTGAGGTATTCCTGTTGCGTGAACTCAACGAGGAACTACGTCTGTGGGATGTGCTGGTAGAGCCTGCCCGTAAAATCCGTATCGGCAATAAACTCTTCTTCGAGGAAGATGGTCCGATGGTAGCTGAGGTTATCGATAATACCACCAGTCGCGGACGTACCCTGCGATTCCTATATGACTGTCCGCATGATGAGTTCAAGAAAGAGCTGTTTGCCCTTGGTTCTGCTCCATTGCCCCGTTATGTCGTTGACAAGCGTGAAGCTACGGAAGAGGATATGGAGGCGTTTCAGACCATCTATGCCCGTAACGAGGGTGCTGTCACAGCACCGTCGACAGGCTTGCATTTCAGTCGTGAGTTGCTGAAGCGTATGGAGATCAAGGGCATCAATTTTGCGTATGTCACCTTGCACTGTGGTTTGGGTAACTTCGACTCCATCGAGGTAGAAGACCTGACCAAGCATAAGATGAACTCTGAGCAGGTGATTATCAATAAGGAGGCTTGTGACATTGTGAACAAGACCAAGCTGGCCGGCCACCGTGTCTGTTCGGTGGGTGTCAGTACGGCTCGCGCTACGGAGACGGCAGTGGGTACGGATGGATTGCTGAAAGAGTTTGACGGATGGACTAATAAGTTCATCTTCCCGCCTTACGACTTCGGTTTGTCTAATGCATTGATAGGCAACTTCTATCATCCGGAGTCAACCATGATGATGACGGAGTGCTCTTTTGGTGGATATGACCTCGTGTATGAAGCTTATAAGAAAGCCGTCAGTCTCGGATATAAGTTCGGTTGCTTCGGTGATGCTATGCTGATACTAGATGACTGATGCATAAGGTGTATTTAGGGATGGGGAGTAATCTCGGCGACAGAAACGCCAATATTGAGCAATCCATCGCCCTGATTAATGAAAGGGTAGGCGACGTCGTTCGCCGCTCTTCATTTATCGAGACCGAGCCCTGGGGATTCCAGTCTAACAACGCATTCCTTAATGCTGTCATTCTTTGCGAAACTACCCTTACCCCTCGTGAAGTGCTCAAAGCAACTCAGAAAATCGAGCGCGAACTCGGCAAGACCAAGGCCCACGCCACACGTCGCAAAAACTATTCACAATACAAGGACCGTCCTATCGATATTGACATCCTGCTCTACGACGACCTCACCATCGATGAGCCTGACTTGAAGATCCCTCATCCGCTCATGCAACAGCGTGACTTCGTGATGATTCCCCTCAACGAAATCCAACAATAATATAAACGCAACAAACTAATCACAACTAAATACAAATCAATATGTTAATTAAAAGAACTGTTAGTCTGTTATTCTGTCTTTCTTTGTTCTTCTGTCTGAATGCGCAGAACCCTTACAAGAAATACACCCAGGACCTGCCTTTTCCCATGCCGGAAATAAAGGCGCCTGTCATTCCTGATGCGAAAGTAAGCCTCGCTGACTTCGGGGCTGATCCCACAGGTCAGACCCTCTGTACCGAAGCTTTTGGCAAGGCTGTAGATGCTCTCGCCAATAAAGGTGGCGGTCACCTTATTGTGCCTGCTGGTGTGTGGCTGACGGGGCCTATCCAGCTGAAAAGTAATATCGACCTCCATTTGGAGATGGGGGCTGTTATCAAGTTTGCTGCCGATGAGACACTCTATCCTCTCATCAATACCTCGTTCGAAGGATTGGATACCCGTCGTTGTCAGTCGCCTTTGTCTGCCAATGGCTGTACCAACATCTCAATCACTGGTCAGGGGGCTATCGACGGCAGTGGCCAGTATTGGCGTCCTGTTAAGAAAGCCAAAGTTACTGATAGTCGTTGGAAGAAGATGCTGGCCGTTCCCGGCAGTATTGAACTGAGAAAGGACTACTGGGTACCATCGGAGGGTTATGCCAAGGGTGAACAGGGAGCTAATATGAATGTACCCGCTGCCCGTACCGACGAGGAGTGGAACAGCATCAAACGCTTTCTCCGTCCCGTGATGGTCAGCCTCGTCAAGTGCAAGAATGTGCTGCTTCAGGGTGTCATCTTCCAGAACTCTCCCGCCTGGAACATTCATCCGTTGATGTGTGAGAATATTATCATTGATCACGTATTGGTGCGTAATCCTGATTATGCACAGAATGGCGATGCCCTTGACCTGGAGTCTTGTAAAAATGCGCTGATCGTTAACTCGAAGTTTGATGCCGGCGACGATGGCATCTGTATCAAGAGCGGCAAGGATGCCGACGGACGCAAGCGTGGCATCCCCTGCGAGAATGTGGTCGTTGATGGCTGCACCGTCTTTGCCGGTCATGGCGGTTTCGTCGTGGGTTCAGAGATGAGTGGTGGCGTGCGTAACTTCAAGGTGCAGAACTGCCAGTTCTTAGGAACTGACGTGGGCCTGCGCTTCAAGTCTACACGTGGTCGTGGTGGTATTGTGGAGAATATCTATATCAATGATATCTCAATGATGGACATCGCCACTGATGCCATTTCCTTTAATATGTATTATGGTGGGAAGTCGGTAGCAGAAATGCTGGCCGACGGCGATCATCCTGACAATGTGACGAAAGTTAAGGTTGACGAGACAACGCCTATCTTCCGTAATATCAATATCGAGAATGTGGTTTGTAGCAATGCAGGAAGGGCCATGGAGTTCAACGGTCTGCCTGAGATGCCCATCGACCGCATCAATTTGAGGAACATCACCATCCATGCTCAGAAGGATGCTGAGTTTACGAACTGTGTAAATCTTTCAAAGGAAAACGTGAAAATAATAAAGGTTCGCGAGTAGCGAACCTTTATTATTATTATTTTCTCAGACCCAGGGCCTTGATGATGGCACGATAACGATTGATGTCGTTATTGTAGAGGTACTTCAGCAACTTACGACGCTTACCTACCATCATGGTCAGTGAGCGGGCAGTGTTGTGGTCCTTGTGATTCTTCTTCAGGTGCTCGGTCAGGTGAGAGATACGATAGCTGAACAGAGCAATCTGAGCCTCTGCAGAACCGGTATCTGTGGTACCCTTACCATACTTACCGAAGATTTCCTCTTTCTTAGCTTTGTCTAAATACATAATTTAAAGTGATTAAATGTTGTTTGCAAATACATCTTTCAGACGCCTTTCCTGCCTAATCACCAGCCGGTTTACGTCATCAAATGCTCCGGATTTTCCGAAATGCGGCTGCAAAGGTACAACTTTTTTCTTATTCCCACAAATATTTCGGAAAAAAGTTGTAATTTTGCACCCGCAAAACAAGTAAATAGGTATGCAGGATATCAGAAATATTGCAATTATAGCGCATGTCGACCATGGTAAAACAACACTCGTCGACAAGATGATGCTCGCTGGAAATCTCTTCCGTGAGGGACAGAATCTCAGCAATCAGGTATTGGATGCCAACGATCTCGAACGCGAGCGTGGCATCACTATTCTGTCGAAAAACGTCAGTATCAACTGGAAAGGTGTAAAAATCAATATCATCGACACCCCGGGACACTCCGACTTCGGTGGCGAGGTAGAACGTGTATTGAATATGGCCGACGGCTGCCTGTTGCTCGTCGATGCCTTCGAAGGCCCCATGCCCCAGACGCGTTTCGTACTGCAGAAAGCCCTTCAGATAGGTCTGAAACCCATCGTGGTGGTCAACAAGGTGGATAAGCCCAATTGTCGTCCTGAGGAGGTCTACGAGATGGTGTTCGACCTGATGTTCTCGCTCAATGCCACCGAAGACCAGCTCGACTTCCCAGTGGTTTACGGCTCAGCCAAGAACGGTTGGATGGGCGAGGACTTCAACAAACCCACCGACAATATTACATATTTATTAGATAAGATTATTGAGGTAATTCCTGCACCCCAGCAGATCGAGGGCACGCCTCAGATGCTCATCACTTCACTCGATTATTCGAGCTATCAGGGTCGTATTGCCGTGGGTCGTGTGCATCGCGGACAGCTCAAGGACGGCATGCAGGTGACGATTGCCCATCGCGACGGTTCGATGGAGAAGACCAAAATCAAGGAACTCCACACCTTTGAGGGTATGGGTCACGTGCGCACCGACAGCGTTGACTGCGGTGATATCTGTGCTGTCATCGGATTGGAGAAATTCGAGATTGGCGACACCATCTGCGACCTCGAGAATCCCGAGCCGCTACCACCCATCGCCATCGATGAGCCTACGATGTCTATGCTCTTCACCATCAACGACTCTCCTTTCTTCGGTAAGGAAGGTAAGTTCGTTACTTCACGTCATATCAACGACCGTCTGGAGAAGGAACTTGAGAAGAACCTCGCCTTGCATGTCGAGCCTTTCGAGGATTCTACCGACAAGTGGGTGGTTTCTGGCCGTGGCGTACTCCATCTCTCCGTGCTCGTCGAGACCATGCGTCGCGAGGGCTATGAGTTGCAGGTAGGTCAGCCGCAGGTTATCTATAAGGAAATTGATGGTGTGAAATACGAACCTGTTGAGGAACTGACGATCAACGTGCCCGAAGAGTTTGCCTCGAAGATGATTGATATGGTCACCCGTCGTAAGGGCGAGATGACGTCGATGGAGAACCAGGGCGAGCGTGTGAATATCGAGTTCAATATTCCCTCTCGTGGCATCATCGGTCTGCGAACTAACGTGCTCACTGCCTCTCAGGGTGAGGCCATCATGGCCCACCGCTTCAAGGAGTACCAACCTTATAAGGGCGAGATCGAGCGTCGTGTCAATGGCTCGATGATCTCGATGGATACAGGTAATGCCTTTGCCTATGCCATCGACAAGTTGCAAGATCGTGGAAAGTTCTTCATCGATCCGGGTGAGGATGTCTATGCCGGTCAGGTGGTGGGCGAGCATGTCCATGACAACGATCTGGTCATCAACGTCTGCAAGGCTAAACAACTCACTAACGTCCGTGCTTCAGGTACTGACGAGAAGGCCCGCATCGTGCCCAAGACCGTCATGTCGCTCGAGGAGTGTCTGGAGTATATCAAACAGGATGAGCTCGTTGAGGTCACTCCCAAGTCGATGCGTATGCGTAAGACCATCCTCGACCACGATCAGCGCAAAAAGGCTGCGATTAAGCGAGATTAGAAAGTATTACCAATCGTCGTCATCCGCACCGGTGATGCCGTTCTTGAGCGCCTCTTCTACTTTGTCTATGATGGCGTTCGAGTAGGCGTGTGTCATGACGAGTGCTTTCGAGCAGGTGCGCTTCTGGGCATCTTTCTCCACGAAGGGATAGTGCTTGGTGATTTCCCATTGCTCATCGTAGAGGCGACGGTCGGTATTATCGTTTTTCAGGCGTTTGCCGTCGCTGTAAATGGTCTGGTTCCGTCTGTTCTGGTCACCTTTGTCGCTGCCGATGCCGCCCAACCAGCCGCCATCCTCCACTTTCAGAATGTCATAGTTCTGCACGGTATAAGTCACACGAACCTTGCCTTCCTTGATGTCGAGCTTGATCACTGGTGTGATACTCACCACATAACGGAAGAGCGTGCCCGTATGGTCGGCGATGGCATCGATGGTCGACGAGACGATGATACACCCCGCTTCTTTATCGTTCAGTGTGATGGCCTGCTTGTCCTTGAATGTTGCCGTCACCCAGTAATTCAAAGCCACGTAGAGCTGTTCTTTCGTTTTGCCTGGTGCCTCGATTATTTGTTGGTAGGTCAGGGCCTCGTTCTTGTCAAATGTCAGGCCCTTGCTCAAATTTGCTGCAGCGTCGAGCCACTTGTCACCATACTTGTTTTTTGCATACTTTTCCAGGTCGGCTGCTTTCATCACCTGAGCCTGAACCCTCATTGTGCCACAGAAGGTAAAGATGGTGGCAATCATCATAAATAAAACCTTTCTCATATTGTCAGTTGTTAGTCGAATGATATATTTTGCTTGCAAATATACGACTTTCCAAACAAACCTCCAAATTTATTAGAAATTATTTGCCCTTCTTCCGAAAACCTTCTCTTCGATAGTCTGGAAGATGACGAAAAGACAAGGTACGATGAAAAGCAGGGCGATGGTGCCGATGAGCATTCCACCGATGGCGCCTACACCGAGTGAGCGGTTGCCGTTGGCACCGACGCCAGTGGCGAGGGCCAGAGGCAACAGACCGAAGATCATCGTGAGTGAGGTCATCAGGATCGGGCGCAGTCGGACGGCTGCAGCATCAAGGGCCGCCTCGACGATGCCCATGCCCTGACGCCTACGCGTAGAGGCGTATTCTGTCAAGAGGATGGCCGTCTTCGACAGCAAGCCGATGAGCATGATGAGTCCTGTCTGCATATAAATATTGTTTTCCAATCCCCAGAGATGAGCGAAGATGAACGAGCCTGCCAGTCCGAAGGGCACACTCAAGATGACTGCCATAGGAATGAACAGACTCTCGTAGAGACCACAGAGGATGAGGTAGATAAACACGATGCAGATAACAAACACAAGAGCTGTGGTGTTCTGGGCCGATGCTTCCTCACGGCTCATACCGCCAAACTCATAGCCGTAGCCCTCGGGCAGCACCTCTGCCGCTGTCTCACGGATGGCGTCGATGGCCTGTCCGGAGCTGTATCCCTCTGCAGCGGTGCCTCCGCACTGTATGGACGGGAAGAGGTTGAAGCGGGCGAGGGTCTCGGAGCCGTATATACGCGTCAAGGTGATGTACTGACCGATAGGCGACATCTCACCTGAGGAACTGCGCACGAAGATATTGTTGAGCGACTCGGTGTCGAGACGGTATTCGGGTGAGGCCTGTACCATGACGCGGTAAAGCTTGGTGAAGCGCACGAAGTTGGAAGCATACGAACCACCCACATAGCCACTGAGAGCCGAGAGCACATCGCTGGGCGATACGCCGTGACGCTTGCAGAGAGCAGCATCGACCTCGACGCGGTACTGTGGATATTTCAGCGAGAAATTGGTGAAGGCACGGCTGATTTCCGGGCGCTCGTTGAGGGCAGCGATGAGGCGGTTGGTCTGGTTGAGCAGTTCTTGGATGGTGCCGCCGTGCTTGTCCTGCACGTGGAGTTCGAAACCGTTGATACGTCCGAAGCCCGGGAGCATATTCTGGGTGTTCACCTGGATTTTTGCATTGGCGATGTCGGCAGTGCGACGGTATATCTCATCGACCACGCTCTGTACATCGTCGCCTTTGCCCTTGCGCTCGCCCCACTTCTTCAGTTTCAGCGTAAAGTTACCGTTGGATGAAGATTGCTCGAAGTTGTTCGAGTTACCTGCGATGAGCGAGTAGATACGCAGCTGGGGCAGGTCCTTAATGCGCTCTTCCACCTCTTTTAATATATGGTAGGTCTGTTGGAGGCTGGAACCCGGAGAGGCTTGTACGTTGATGAACACGGTACCCATATCCTCGTTGGGCACAAGACCGGTCTTTGTGGTGCGCATCATCCAGCCGAGACCGACGATGGCTACCACTACGAGGACAGCGGCAAGCCAGCGCTTGGGAATGACCACGGTAACAGCGCTCTTATAACGATTGAGTACAGCGTTGAAGCCGGCATTGAACTTCGCCTTGAAGCCTTTAGTCTGTTCTGCCTGGCTTGTATTGGGCCTCATGATGAGGGCACTGAGGGCAGGGGAGAGTGTAAGGGCGTTGAACAGCGAGATGCCTACGGCGATGGCCATGGTAAGACCAAACTGCGTATAGAACGTTCCGGTGACGCCACCGATGAAACAGACGGGTACAAACACCGCCATGAAGACGAGGGTAGTGGTAACCAAGGCCGAGGTGATGCCGTGCATCGCAGAGATGGTGGCGTTGTAGGTACTTTGTCCGCCCTCGTCAAGCTTTGCCTGAACAGCCTCTACCACCACGATGGCATCGTCGACCACCGTACCGATGACCAGCACGAGGGCGAAGAGTGTCAGCATGTTGAGTGAGAAGCCGATGGCATAGATGACGGCGAGAGTGGCGATAAGTGACACCATAATAGCCACAGCGGGGATGATAGTGGCGCGCCAACTCTGCAGGAAGAGGAATACCACGAGGATGACCAGTGCCAGGGCTTCGAGCAAGGTCTCTACCACACTGGTGATAGAGGCGTCAAGGAAGTCTTTCTTCGATTCGAGGTCTTCGATGACGATGCCCGGTGGCAGCGACCCGCGGATTTCCTCTATCTCGCGGTCGATCTGCTTGATGATCTCATTGGCGTTGGAGCCTGCCACCTGGTTGATGGAGACGTTGACACCTGGCGAGCCGTTGGTCTCGGCGATGATATTGTAGTTCTGTGAGCCGAGTTCCACACGGGCAATATCTTTGATGCGAAGCACGTCGCCACTGGGCAGCGAACGGATGACAAGGTTTTCATAACCCTGCTCATCCTCATAGCGGCCGCGGTATTTCAATACATATTGGAAGGTGTTGGAGCTCTCGGCACCAAGAGTTCCTGTAGCCACCTCCACATTCTGCTCGTTGAGCACCTGAGTGATGTCGCTGGGTGTAAGGCCGTAGCGGGCCATCTTCAACGGGTCGAGCCAGATGCGCATGGAGTAGTCGGCACCCATAACGTTGACTTCGCCCACACCGGGGATACGGCTCAGGCGCGGCTCGATATTGATCTTCGTATAGTTGGCCAAGAACGAGCGGTCGAAGGTGCTGTCGGGGCTGTAGATAGCTATCTGCTTGATGTTCGATGTCTGGCGCTTACGTACGGTGAGTCCGCTCTTCACTACATCGCTGGGCAGACGGCCCTGTACGGTGGCAGCACGGTTCTGTACGTTCACCATCGCCATGTCGGGATCGGTGCCCTGACGGAAGAAGATACCGATGGAGCCGGAACCGTTGTTAGAGGCGTTGGAAGTCATGTACATCATACCTTCGACACCGTTGATGGCTTCTTCAAGGGGCACGACGACGCTCTTCTGCACTGTCTCGGCATTGGCGCCGGTATAGCTGGCCATGATGCGGACGGTGGGGGGAGCTATCTCCGGGAACTGCTCGAGGGCGAGCTGGCTCAGTCCGATGATACCTACGAGCACCATCAGCACCGAAATCACACCGGATAATATCGGGCGGTCAATAAAAGTTCTAACGTTCATACTTCTTACCTCTTACTTCTTCCCTTTTACCTCTTCCTTCACTTCAATTCCGTCTTTCAGCAGTCCTGCACCTTCGGCGATGATGGTGTCGCCGACGTTCAGACCATCTTCCACAATGTATTCCTTACCGTTGTTCTGAGGGAATAGCGTAACGGCAGTGGCTTTGGTCTTGCCGTCGATGACGCGGTAGACGAACGAGCGGTTCTGCAGTTCATAGGTAGCCTCCTGAGGGATGACGATACACTGTGAACGTTGGGTGGGAACGACGATGGTGGCACTACCACCGTTGTGCAGCAGATGGCCCGTGTTGGGGAAGGTGGCACGTAAGGTGACGGCACCTGTCTGTCCGTCGACGATACCACTGACGGCACTGATGCGGCCAGGCTGGTCATAATCTTTGCCATTGCTCAGACGCAGACTGACGGCAGGGGCCTTGGCGATGAAGTCATTGATGGAGCCATATTGCGAGATAAGGTCGAGTGTCTGGTTCTCGGTAATGCTGAAGTAGGCATACATCTCACGGTCATCAGCTACGGTGACCAGTGGTTCACTGATACTGCTGCTGACGAGTGAACCCACGTGCCAGGGAATCATCGAGGCCATACCGTCGACAGGGCTCTTCACTTCGGTATAGCTCAGGTTATTGCGGGCATTAGTCTCCTGGGCCTTTGCCTGTGCCAGGGCGGCTTCGGCTTCATGTAGGGCGTTGCGCATCGACTGTACCGAGACGTCGCCTACGACGTTGCCCATCTGCAAGCGTGACTCGTTTTCGTAGTTCATCTTCGCCGTTGCTAACCTTGCTTCGGCACTTTTCCGGGCAGCCACCGCCACCTCTAAAGCAGCACGGTAAGGCACCTGGTCGATGATGAACAGCGTCTGTCCGCGACGGACAGCCTGACCTTCGGTTGTCAAGATGCGGGTGATACAGCCAGAGACTTGCGGACGGACTTCGACAATCTGCCGGCCTGTGAGTCGGGCACTATACTGGCGGGTGAGTGTCATGTCCTTTTGACTCACCACCAGAGTTTTGTACTGCACGGCATCGTGAGGCTTTTTCTTCTCGTCGCTGCAGGAAACTGTCAGTAGGGAAGCCATTGCCAGAATGATGTAGTATGAATAGTTAATCTTCATGTTGATATGTGTAATTAAAATATTGCTATGCATCGGCGAAGAGCTTGCCGTCGTCGAGGGTAATCTGAAGTTTGGTGTACTCGCTGTGGAAATCGTTTTGCAGACGATCGAGGTAGCGGGCACTTTCCCACTTGCACATCGGGAGGTCGTGAAGCAGGTAGTTGCCGCAGGACTCCGGTTGTGTGGCAGGTACTTCGTCCTGGGTGAGTATCCACTTCAGACATTCGATGGTGAGCTGGCGCATATCCTCGACGGTGTAGGTGCCTATCATAATGATATACATGCCTGTAAGGCAGCCCATGGGACCCACATATACCACATCCTGCTTAACCCGGCTGTTACGGAACCATGTGGCCATGAGGTGTTCCATGCTGTGCATGGCAGCAGGGGCAACAGCAGGCTCCTTATTAGGCTCTGTGATACGCAAATCGAAAGTGGTAAAACCTTTATCCTCGCGGGACACGTAGATACCTGGTTTCAAGTGGGTATGATCGATGGTGAAACTCTTTATAACTTCCATAACTTCAATTCTTCAATTTTTCAATTCTTCAATTTTTCAATTCTTCAATTCTTAAAGGCTTTCGATGA
>Ga0265299_10004745_pt1 | contig 12764 bp, 12 predicted proteins | sample AusTroGonzalo_MG_4_FD_193485 | JGI IMG/M metagenome (GOLD analysis project Ga0265299, IMG submission 193485) | Bovine rumen microbial communities from tropical cattle in Woodstock, Queensland, Australia - Gonzalo_02 | ecosystem: Host-associated > Mammals > Digestive system > Stomach > Rumen ...
CTCTATCCCTCGCCGGAACGACGGACGTGGGGAGATATCGATCTCTTTGTGGGCAAGGAGCAATACCATCCGGCGTGCGCCGTGATGCGCGATACGTTCCCCGGAGCCCTTAAGTTCGATGAGGAACTGGATCATTACAAGCATTACAACCTGATAGCAGACGGTATCTCCATCGAGGTACACCGCGTGACGGTAGGGCTTCAACACCCGCTGGATGTGAAGCGGTACGCGCAGATGGAAGCGTACGGGACAATGCACGCGGAGCGCCTGACGATCAACGGACTGGATGTGAAGGTGTTGGAGCCGACTTTCAATGCGCTGTTTGTGTTCTTCCATGCATGGGAGCATATGCTGACGAAAGGCGCGAACGTACGCCAGTTATGCGACCTGACGCTCTTATTGCACCATTACGCCGCGCAGATAGACCGTCCGCGTCTGAAGCGTTACTTGAAGGCTTTACATCTGACGGACGTATGGCAACTCATCATATATATCTGCGTGCACGGCTTGGGCTTACCGATTGACGAGGCACCCTTGTATACGGACAGCGTGGCGTCGCGTGCCGAACATGTGATGGATGACTTGTTGGAAGGCCGATTGAGAGAACCCGATCATGACGAACAGGCGCCTGCACCGCGTTTCGTGCGTAAGTTCCATACGATGCTCCAACGTTTTCATGGCGCAGGTCGTATCCGTCAGTACAGTCCGGCATATGCGCGACATATGAACGCTACGACCCTATTGCACGGCGCGAGCCGACTATTCGCAAAAGACAGGCACTGGGAGTAAATAAATAGAAAAAGTGAAAGGATACAAGTTAAATTTATTGGTGCTGGCGATCAATATCGTGATTTTTGCGATATTGGCATTGGCCTTACCGATCTGTTACGAAGAGAACGACGATATCGTCATGGCCTTGATTGCCAGCGGCGGCTACTCAGGTACGCCCGACTATCACCTGGTGTTTATTAATGTCATCTACGGCTGGGGCTTGACCCTGCTGTACGGCATGACGCAAACCGTCGAGTGGTACACACTCTCGTTTGCGATACTGCATATATTGTCGATGTCTGTGATCAGTTATTGTATTGTCACCATGCCGAATCGTTCCAGGTGGGAACGCGTGTTATGGTTGCTGCTCTTATACATCCTCTGGGCGCGGAACATAGCGGCGCTGCAGTTTACCACTACGGCCGGAATGACGGCGCTTGCCGGGTGTCTCCTCTTGTTACGCAAAGGAGCCGGAGCGCGCTGGATAGGCGTGGCGATGATTGTCGTTGCTTCGCTCATACGCATCACGGCGGCGGGCTTGGTAGGCGTTTTGATGGCACCGATCATTATCTATACCTACCGGCTCGAGTGGCGCAAATACATCCCCTTGGCGGTGATGTTGCTCTTGGTGGGCGGATGCCGTATTGCGAATAACGCCGTCTATGCCAACGACCCCGAATGGAAATATTACAGCGAATATAACCTGTTACGCGGTCAGTTGACCGACAACCCGAATGCCTATACCCTCACGCCCGACGACATGCCCGAAGGTATCGAGTGGAAAGACTACCGGTTGTTGCTCGACTATTTCCCAGATCCGGAACAGATCGACTTGCCGGCCGTGCAACAGCTGCACGAGATAGTCGGTAAAGTGCCGTTCAAAGCCAAGCTGCGCAACGTGTATCGCCTCGATCGTTATGCGGTCGAACTGGCGATCCTCATCGGCTTGCTGGTGCTCATAATCTTGACTACCGGTAACTGGTCGAAATATATCTTCCTCATCCTCTACACCTGCTTTGTGATTGCCCTGATGGTGTACGTGAGTCTGGACGGCTTCCTCAAGACCCGTGTGTTCATCTGCATGCTCATGCCGATCCTCATGACGGATTTCCTTCTCTTGCCGAAGACCACCGGACGTAAACGTCGTTGGGGTATCGTGATCGTGATGCTCTTCCTGTGCGGGTGGTACGGCTATCAGACCAACGCGGAGCAGATCAAGAAGCGTTACAGCCGTCATAACTGGCAGGTGCTGCAGCGTCCGTTGCTCGATCAGATGCCGTCCGACGCGGTGATGGTCACTGCCGGGGTGAGCATGTGCATGGAGGCAACGAACCCGTGGAAAGTGTGGCCGTATGACTTCCGCAAATATACCTTGGGCTGGTTGACATGGGTGCCCCTTAACAAACCTATCGGACATAGTTATCGGATCTTCCTGCGGGACGATGTCGTGCTCTTCACGACTTTCGATTACAAGAAACCCAAGTCCGCCATGCAGCGGATATGTGAACGGATAGAGCACCATTACGGCGTCAAGACCGAGGTGGAAAAAATATGCGGCAACAAGCAGTATGCTGTCGTCAAGATCAAAGTGAAAGAGAATGAGTAAGACTATAGCCATCATAGGAGCGAGTTATCTGCAGCGTCCGTTAGTGGAGCGCGCGAAGCAGATGGGGCTGCGTACGATCTGTTTTGCATGGGCGGAAGGTGCCGTGTGCAAGGATATATGCGATGTCTTCTATCCCGTGTCCATCACGGAGAAAGAGCAGATCCTGCGGCTGTGTCAAGAGGAACATATCGACGGCGTATGTACCATCGCCAGTGACGTGGCAGCGCCGACCGTGGCGTATGTGGCACAGCATATGGGGCTCACAGGAAACAGCTACGAAGCGGCGTTGAAAGCGAACAACAAGTTCGCCATGCGTAATGCCTTCATGGCGGCCGGTGTACCTTGTCCGGCGTATCGTATCTGCCAAAGTGCCGAACAGATCGACCCGGAGCAGATGCGCTATCCGGTGATCGTCAAACCGACCGACCGATCCGGTAGCCTGGGCATCACCAAGGTGACGAACCACGAGGATCTGAAAGCAGCCATCACCACCGCCGTGAATCATTCGTTTGAGCACGAAGCACTCGTGGAGCAGTTCATCGAGGGACGAGAGATAAGCGTCGAGTTCATCTCGTACGGCGGCAAGCATTATCCGCTGCAGATCACGGACAAAGTGACTACCGAAGCACCGCATTTTGTCGAACTGGCGCACCATCAGCCGGCGGACTTGACCGCGGAACAATATCAATCCATCTACGCCCTGACCGAAAAAGCCTTGAACGCTTTGGATGTCACCAACGGTGCCAGCCATGCGGAGTATAAGATCACGGCGCAGGGAGAGATATACGTCATGGAGATTGGTGCCCGCATGGGGGGGGACTTCATCGGCAGCGACCTCGTGCGACTCAGCACCGGTTACGATTTCGTGCAAGGCGTGATACAAGTGGCGCTGGGTTCGTTCGAGCAGCCCCGGCAACCCCTCCATAAGTATGCCGGCGTCTATTTCCTGTCCGCCGATACAGAGCAGGTAAAGGACTATATCGTGCACAGCGCGGACTATCCGCAGATCGTCATGGCGGAGCAGACGGACGACACCCTTCGTCACGTCACCTGTAGCAGCGAGCGAAGCGGGTATTTTATTTATCAAGCAGACAAGAAATTTAACATTTGACACTATATGAAACTATCGATTGTATCTCCGATCTACAAGGGCGAGAAGATGTTGCATCATCTGGTCGAGCGCTGCGAGGCGGCAGTATCCACCATCACCGATGAGTACGAACTCATTCTGGTCAACGACTGTTCGCCGGATAACTCGTGGGAAGTGCTCCGGGAGATCTGTGCCAAAGATAAGCATGTCAAGGCCATTGACCATAGCCATAATTTCGGCCAGCATCCTGCTATCTCTACCGGTCTCAAGTATGTCACCGGCGATTGGATCGTGGTCATGGACTGCGATCTGCAGGATCGTCCCGAAGATATACCGGCTTTGTACGCCAAGACCCAGGAAGGGTGGGATATCGTCTATGCCCGTCGCGGAGAACGTCATGACGGTTTCTTCAAGCAGTTAGGCGGTAAGGTCTTCCATTGGTTCTTCCACTGGCTGACGGGTATCACGACCGATAAGAACATCGGTAACTTCAGTATCTTCAAGCGTATCTACGCGGATGAGATAACGAAGATTCCCGACCAGTCCAGAGCGTTCGGTACGCTCATCCGTCACGTCGGCGGCAAGGCTACCTTCATTGATGTGGACAGACCGCAACGCGAAGAGGGCACAACCGGTTACACCCTGGGACGCCTGCTCAAACTGGCGTTCGAGAACAGTATATCCAACAGTAACAAACCCTTGCGCATGGCGACCTACTTAGGACTGATCATGTCCATCCTCGCAGGCTTGTTGGCGGTATGTCAGATCATCGCCAAGCTCGCGGGCGTCAATATCATGCAGGGTTATACCTCGACCATCGCTTCGATTTGGTTCGTGGGCGGATTGATCCTCTTTGTGTTAGGTATGATCGGTTTGTATATCGGTAAGATCTACGACCAAGTCAAAGGTCGTCCGTACTCCGTGGTACGCGAGACACTCAATATAGACGAATGAAAAAGTACCTATTGCTCATCATCAGTTTCCTCATCTTGTCCTGTTCCGGGGCATGCTTGAAGTTGGCATCGATGCAGCCGTTCATGTCGCTGACATACATCGGCTTTTTCGGGCTGACGGTGATGGTGATGGCGGTGTATGCTGTCTTGTGGCAGAAAGTACTGGAGGATATCCCGCTCAACATAGCCTATCTGTGCAAGAGCTCAACCGTGGGTATCAGTCTGCTGTATGCCTACCTGCTCTTCGGCGAACAGATCACGGGGAAGAATATCATAGGTTGTATCCTGATCATCGCAGGCATCATGGTGCTGTCGTATAAGAAAGGGGAAGAAGCATGATGTATCTGTTTGTCATATTGGGTATCTTCGCATGTTCCTGTTCGCAGATCCTGCTCAAGAACAGCGCACAGAGGGAGCATAAGAACTGGTTGGCCTCGATGCTCAACTGGCGCGTCATTCTGGCGTATGCTATCTTCTTCGGCTCGATGCTGATCAACGTAGCAGCGATGCGCAGGGGGCTGAACCTGAAGGAACTGCCGGCTTTGGAAGCAAGCGGATATATCTTCGTTCCCTTGCTGTCGGCTTTCTTCCTGCAGGAGAAAATAGGGTGGCGTGAAATAGGCGCAATGATTTTGATTGTGAGTGGAATAATCGTGTTTTATTTGTAAGATGAGTCAGAAAACGAAAATAGCCGTCATGGGCGCCGGCAAATGGCAAGCACCCTTGTATCGCAAGGCCAAAGAGATGGGCATCGAGACCCATGGTTTTGCTTATGAGGACGGCAATGAAGTGGCGCGGGAGATAGCGGATCATTTCTATCCCATATCGCTGGCGGACAAAGAGCAAGTGGTAGCCAAATGCCGCGAGATAGGCGTGGACGGCGTCGTCACCTGTGCCTCGGATTTTGCGACGGAGATAGCCTGTTGGGTGGCAGAGCACTTAGGCCTGAATACCAACAGCTACGACACCGTCATGCATATACACGACAAAGCCTGGGTGCGTGAGCAAACCAAGCATCTGACCTCTATCAGCCAGCCCAAGACCTACACCGGCGCACTCGACGCGCTGTCGCTCGCTTTCGTGCCCTGCGTCGTCAAACCCGTGCACGGTTTCGGCAAACGCGGCGTGTGGTTCATCCATACGGCTGAAGAACTGGCGTACGTCAAAGCGCATGCGGATTTTCACAAGGATGAGAACGCCCTCGTCGAGCAGTTCATCGTGGGCAAAGAGTACTCGGTCGAGTCGCTCTCTTTCCACGGCGAACATTATGTCGTGCAGGTGACGGAGAAAATGTCCGACGGTGCACCGCATTTCGTCGAATTAGGCCATCACCAACCGGCCGCTCTCTCCGCTTCCTGTCGGGCGAGAGTGGAGCAGGCGATACACGATATCCTTACTGCCGTCGGCTATACCAACGGCGCTTCGCATATCGAGATCAAGATCACCGACGACGAATCGATCTACCTCATTGACCTCAACCCTCGCGGCGGGGGCGATTATATATCCACCCACCTCGTGCCCCTGTCCACCAACTGCGACTATAGTAAGGAAATCATCAATATCGCGCTGAACCGCTTTGACGCCTCGGCGTACCCCTATAAGAACATCGCTTGCTCGGGGGTCTATTTCCTGACCAAGCAGACACAACGTCTCCTGCCGTATTTTGAGCAGGACATACCCTGTGTCGTACAGAAAGAATACAGTACCAACATATCCGAATCGATCAGCAACAACGACCGCAGCGGATATATGATTTATCAAGATACAAAAAAACTGGTGTTATGAAGTCCATTTTAGTACTCGGTGCTACCGGTAACTTAGGCGCGTACATCACGCTTCATTTTCATAAATTAGGTTGGAGAGTGATCGCCGCCAGCCGTCGTAAGGATGACGGAGGGTTCTTTGCAGACTATAACATTCCCTATTACTCGGTCGATATAACGGACAAGGACAGTTTTGCCCAACTGCCGACGGATATCGACGTGGTAGCGGATTTTGCAGGTGACCTGCCCGCATCCATGGAGGGATACGTGGCGGAGCGCTATATCAACTCGATCATCAAGGGTACCTTCAACGTGCTCGAATGGATCCGGGCGAACAAGATCCCGCGGATCATCTTCCCCCAGACGCTCTTCGATATCCATTACCTCTTCGGCAGCAGAGAACCCATCAGTGCGGATGCTGAGAAACGGGTACCGTTGGTCGGTGACCATCAGATGTACGTCATCGCCAAGATGGCGGCGGTGGAGATGATCGAGATGTACCACCGCGAGTACGGCTTGGAGCGCTTCATCGTGCGTCTGTCTAAGGTCTATCAGTATCACCCCAACCATTATACCTTCACCGACGGCAAGAAGACGCTCATCAACGACTGGTTCTTCATCGCCAAGGCGGAGAAAGGCGAACCCATCGAGATATGGGGCGACCCCACACGGGTGCTCGAGACCTGCCACGTCGAAGATTTCCTGCAGATCATCGAGAAATGTGCTACGGTGGCGCATGACGGCGGCATCTACAACATCGGTTCCGGCGGCTCTTCCCTTGAGGAACGTATCCGCGCCATCATCGATGTGTTCGGCCCTGAAGGACATAAGTCTCCCGTTACCTACGCGCCGGACAAACCCCTCTGCTCACAATATATCCTCGATATATCCAAAACAAAAAAGGAATTAGGATACGAACCCCGCTATAACTGGCATGACTACTGCGTTTGGCTCAAACAAGAACGTGCAGCACAGCGTTTTGCGAAGATCTGGGGAACTGAATCGGATTACGAATAAACACAACACATATGATCAATTTTAATCAACCTCATTTAACGGGCAAGGAAGCCCATTACATGTACGAAGCGGTGTATGCCGGTAAGTTGTCCGGTAACGGTACCTTCACCAAGCGTTGTCAGGCTTGGTTCGAGAAACGCTACGGTTTCCGTAAGTGTCTGCTCACGACCTCAGGCACGGATGCGCTCGAGATGTGCGCCATGCTCTGTGACCTCAAGCCGGGCGACGAAGTGATCGTGCCCTCCTATACCTTTGTGTCCACCGCACTCGCTTTCCTGCGCGAAGGAGCGAAAGTCGTTTTCGCGGACAGCATGAAGCGTAATCCCAATATCGACGCCGAGACCCTCGAGGCACTCATCACCCCGCGTACCAAAGTGATCGTGCCGGTGCATTATGCCGGCGTGGCATGTGACATGGGCGCTATCATGGCCATCGCCAAGAAGCATAACCTGCTCGTGGTCGAGGATGCCGCACAGGCCATCGACTCCTATTATCAGGCGCCGGACAGCAAGTATCCCCAACCGCTCGGTGGTATCGGACACTTGGCGGCTTTCTCTTTCCATGAGACCAAGAACATCACCGCCGGTGGCGAAGGTGGTCTGCTCGTGGTCAACGACGAGCGTTTCGTGCGCCGCGCTGAGATCATCTGGGAGAAGGGTACCAATCGTGCCGAGTTCTTCCGCGGAGAGGTCAATAAATACGGCTGGGTCGATCTCGGTTCTTCGTTCCTGCCGAGCGAAGTGAACTCCGCTTTCCTCTGGGCACAGCTGGAGAACATCAGCATCATTCAGGCCAAACGCAAACGCCTGTGGGACACCTACTACAAACGCCTCAAACCCCTGGCGGACAAAGGCTGCTTCACGCTGCCCGATATCCCGTCCTATGCGACCAATAACGCCCATATGTTCTACCTCGTGCTGCCCTCCCTCGAAGCGCGCACGGAGCTCATCAAGTACCTCAAGGAGAACGGAGTAGGGGCGGTGTTCCATTATCTGAGCCTGCATAGCAGCGCGTACTACACCTCCAAGCATGACGGACGTGAACTGCCGCAGTGTGACCGCTACGCCGACTGTCTGGTGCGTCTGCCGCTCTTCTATGATCTGACGGAAGAACAAGTTCATTCCATATGCGATCTGCTAAATATATATTATCAATAGGCCTGCTCGCCCTGACCCTTTGTTGGTCACTGAGGCATGTGTTCTGCGGCTTTGGGAATCCGATGGATCCCTTCTACTGGCTGTATAAATACACGGTGCTGGAGAGCGGATGGCTGTCGATGGGAACGATCCTCGCCGGCGGGGCTGTGGTGCGCCTCTTCGGGGCTCAACTGCTCCCCTTGCGGATTGTAGGATGGCTGTTTGTGACAGCGGCGATCGCCTTACCCTACTGCTGCCTGCTTACCAAGGAACAACGGCGGGACAATATCCATTGGCTCGCGCTGACCTACGGTCTCATGGGCTTTGGTGCGTTTCAGGAGTTCAGTCCGGGTACGCTCACCGTCTTTCTGTTATCGGCTATCTGGGTCTGTACGGCTCAATCCATAAATCAAAAATTTGAAATCATAAATCTTAAACCGGCTATCCTGACAGCGGTGTTAGCCGGGATAGCCGTCAGTGTGCGTTTCCCGAATGTACTGGTGTTGCTGATCCTGCTGCCCTTGTGGCGCAAACGCAGCCTGTGGTTAGTGCCGATAGCGGCGCTCGCTGCCGCCGTGGTCTACGGACCCGGCAGTCTTTGTGTCTCGCCGGAGAACATGGATCCTGCGATGGGTAGTCACAGCATGGGGGCGATGATCACCAAGCTGTGGGAAGACGGTGCATTGCTGTTCGGTTACATCCTCATGGGCATTGGACTCCTTGCCATAGGCAAGATCCCATTCAAAAATCAAAAATCAAAAATTCTAAATCAATACGGCCAAATCATCTTGGGCGTATTGCTCGGTGCCCTTCTCATCTGTTACGTCACCTATGTGCCCGCGATCCATCAGTGGTATAACAAGGATCTGCTCTACATGATCAGCGCCCTCTGTCTCGTGCTGGCCTTAGGCAATTATAAATCAAAAATCAAAAATCAAAAATTGTTAATAGGAGCCCTGCTCCTCGCGGTAGCGACCTTGGGCACCGACACGGCATGGCTCAAACTCTTCCCGGCGGTTCTCTGTCTCTTGCCGGTAGCAGCGGTGCAGTACAAGCAGCCCATGAAGCAGTATCTCTTCCCGGCGCTCTTAGGCTTCACGGCGGCGGTTATGATGCGCTTCACCATCAACTCGATCGGCGATTATAACCTGGGTTACTGCGACGTGGAGTCCGTCACGCGGCCTTTCGAGCATATTCATATCCGTGCGGTGGACGAGGAGCGCATCGCCCGCTACAAAGCCGACAAAGACAGTTTATCTATCGTCTATCATCAATCGCCCATCCTCGCTTTTGGCCAGGATATGCACCAGATACGGGAGGTAACAGGCTGTGACGCCGCGCGGTATAATGAGTTCTGGTCGAATATCTTCGACTCCGTCTATACCGACAAGTACCGTCCTGTCATCGAAGCCGAGCAGCCGATCGTGTTCTGCTCTTTCTCTCCGAAGTTCAGAAAGGCGAAGAAGTCATACAAAGATAAGCAGAGTGCGCTGGAGAACATGCTGCGCGAACAAGGGTATCGCGAGATAGACCGCTCCAAATACCAATACATGATTTATATCTATGATCCGGAAATACAATGACATCATGACGGCCTTGCGCGCGGGTACGTACGCTCCTATTTATATCCTGTGCGGCGACGAACCGTACTACACCGACCGCGTGTATGATTTCATCGCGCAGAATGCTTTGGACGACATGGCGCGGGAGTTTGACCAGCAGGTGGTGTACGGTCGTGACCTGCAGGGAGCGGATATAGCTCCGGTCATCAGTGCGGCACGCGGTTATGCCATGATGGGCGGGCGCAAGGTGGTCATCGTACGCGAAGCGCAGACGGTCAAGAGATGGGAAGCGCTCGAAGCCTATCTGGGCGGTATCATGGCTCAGACGGTGCTCGTCATCTGCTATAACGGCAAACCCGACAAGCGGCAGAATCTATGGAAGACCGTCATGGAGCATCCGCAGGTTGTATGGCTGCAGTCCGACAAACTGCGTGACTACGAGGTCGAGCGATGGATCAACGCCTATATAGCGGACTTCAAGAAAGAGCATCCGGAGGTGAGCATCGATCCGAAGGTGGCTCCTATCTTAGCCGATCACCTCGGCACTGACCTGTCGGCTATCGTCGGGGCGATGCAGAAACTGCTGGACGGCCGACCGGAAGGCGTCAACACCATTAATGCGGCGTTGGTGGAGCGCAATATAGGTATATCGAAGGACTACAACATCATGGAGCTGCAAGCGGCGCTTATCCGGGGCGATATACTCAAAGCCAACCGGATCGCGCAGTATTTCGGCAGCAGCAAAGATCATCCCATGATTCGTGAGATGGCGCCATTGTTTACGTTCTTCTCCAATCTGCTCATGTACCATTACCTGCCGACCAAGGCGCCGGCGGTGGTCGCGCGTGAGTTGGGAATCAATCCCTATTTCGTCAAGGATTACGAGATGGCGGCGAAGCGGTATCCGGCGGGCAAGACTTTCCTCATCGTCGGATATCTGCGGGATACGGACGCCCGCTTGAAGGGTATCAACAATCCCTCCGCCAAAGATGCCGATCTATGGAAAGAAATGATCTATAAGATCATGCACTGATTCGTTCACCCGTTAATTCACAACCCTATACGGTCTCTTCCACTCGTTCCACGAGTTGGGGAGCCCTTCCCGTATCACCCATAGGGTACTGTCCAGATCGGACGGACGGAAAAGGCGCTCTTCCGTCTGCAGCTCATCATGCTCCATACTCTTGGGCATGGCGAACTCCGGGTACAGCTCAAGGAAAGCGGTCTCTTCCTCCTTGAGTTCTTTGATCACTTTGGGATAGATCTTGTCGAACAGCGCAGGGTGGGCGGTGTACCATACGAGGGACGAGTCGAACTGCGCCTGGGTCGTATGATGTTTCTCGAGTACTTGCGCGTAGTAGATGGCTTTGATCTCGTTCTGATTGAAGCGATAGCCTTTCTCGAAGAGCAGGGCGTCGGTCTTGTGCAGGTCAATGATGATATCCCGCATCTCCCGTGAATGCAGAACGCCCTTCGGGCGACAGCCCGTCATCGTAAGGAGCAATAAGAGAAGAGCCGTTACCCATATGGATTGACTCACCTTCATTCCCGATTGAGTTGCTTGAGGTAAAACAAGAGGATGACTGCCACCGCACAGGTGATACAGCTGTCGGCGAAGTTAAACACCGGACGGAAGAAAATCACCTCGCCGGCACCGTTACGGATCAGCGGGAAATAGAACATATCCACCACTCGGCCGAAGAACCATCCCGCGTAGCCGAACAGTTTGCCGTAGAAGACGCAGTCGATGATGTTACCTACCGCGCCGGCGATGATGAAGGCGATCGTGGCGATATAGCCCGTGGGTGTCTCGGGTCGTTTGACGATCGTGTGTACATACCATCCCAGCAGTCCTACCGCCAGGAGACGGAATAGGGTGAGCGCCAGTTTGCTGAACCACTCGATACCGAAGGCCATACCGTTATTCTCTATATAACAGAGCCAGAACCATGAGAAGACCTCACGGCTCTCGCCCAAAGCGTAATGGGTCGCCACATAGAGTTTGATCAGTTGGTCGATGACCACCGCCCCTATGACAATGGCAACTACAAGCCAAACGCGTCTTTTACTTGTTTGAATCGATCCAGTTTCTCCCATGTAAACAATTCTACTTCGCGGGTATATTCATGATCGTCCGCGTCGAGGAAGGTCTTGGTGACCACCTCGTTGGTTCGTCCTACGTGACCGTATCTGGCGGTCTCCTGATACATCGGTTGGGTTAGCTTGAGGTCGCGGATGATAGCGGCGGGTCGGAGGTCAAACAGCTGATCCACCACTTGCGCTATCTCGGCGTCGCTCATTTGTATCCGCGCGGAGCCGAAGGTGTTGACGTAGAGCGATACGGGCCGAGCCACGCCGATGGCGTAACTAACCTGTACCAGTACTTCATGCGCGACGCCTGCCGCAACCAGGTGTTTGGCTATCCAGCGTGCAGCATAAGCCGCCGAGCGATCCACTTTCGAGGGATCCTTACCGCTGAACGCGCCGCCTCCGTGTGCGCCGCGGCCGCCGTAGGTGTCAACGATGATCTTACGTCCCGTCAGCCCCGTGTCTCCGTGGGGCCCGCCGATCACGAAATTACCCGTCGGGTTGACCAGCAACTTCGCCTTGGGATCGTGCAGGAAGGCCTCCAGCAGATGTCCGTACCGGCTGTCGCGCGTAGCTACGCGTGGCAGGAGGATCTCAATTACATCCTTCTTAATCAGCTCCGGCGTTACTTTCAGCCATTTGCCATTGGCTTCTAACCTTTCATCGTGCTGGGTACTCAATACGATGGTATCGATACGCACGGGACGGTTCTGCTCGTCGTACTCGATCGTCACCTGGCTCTTGCTGTCCGGACGAAGGTAGGTCATCTGCCCGCCCT
>Ga0265299_10004746_pt1 | contig 12764 bp, 9 predicted proteins | sample AusTroGonzalo_MG_4_FD_193485 | JGI IMG/M metagenome (GOLD analysis project Ga0265299, IMG submission 193485) | Bovine rumen microbial communities from tropical cattle in Woodstock, Queensland, Australia - Gonzalo_02 | ecosystem: Host-associated > Mammals > Digestive system > Stomach > Rumen ...
TGCTTGATGCGCTTGAATAGAGCATGTCGCCCCTACCCAGCAGCTTTTCGGCACCTGTTGCATCCAGGATGATACGGCTGTTCACCTGGTTTGAAACGGCAAAGGCTATCTGGCTGGGCATGTTGCTCTTGATGATACCTGTGATAACGTCTGCAGAAGGTCTCTGTGTGGCAAGAACCAGGTGGATACCTGTAAATCTTGCAACTGCTGTGATTCTCTTGATGTATGATTCAAGTTCCTTACCTACTACCATCATCAGGTCTGCAAACTCATCGACGATGACCATGATGTAAGGCAGAGGTTCGCGCATCAGGTTCTCAGCCTTGATCTTCTGGTTGTAGTCCTCAATCTTTCTGCAGTTGAGGTTGCTGAACATACTCATACGGCGTTCCATCTCGTACACAACCCAGGCCATGGCCTTGATGGCCTTCTTGGGCTCGGTGATAACCGGTGTGAGCAGATGGGCAATGTTGTTGTACATTGAAAGCTCGACCATCTTGGGGTCGACCAGAAGCATACGGACTTCCTTGGGTGACTTTGTGTAAAGAACGGAACAGATAAGCGAGTTGACGCAGACTGATTTTCCTGAACCTGTGGTACCTGCAACAAGCAGATGAGGTGCACCTGCAAGGTCGATTATGATTGACTCGCCTGTAATGGTGCGGCCCAGTACCATGGGTATCTTGAGAGGTTTGCGCTTGAGTGCGCTCATCATCATATCGAAGCCGATTGTGTCACGCTTCTTGTTGGGGACTTCAACACCGAATGCACGTTTTCCCGGTATGGGGGCCAGGATTCTGACGCTTGATACTGCAAGTTCAAGTGCAAGGTTATCTGCAAGTGTGATAACACTGTTCAGCTTGATACCCTTTGAAAGTGCAAGTTCGTACAGTGTGAATGTGGGTCCTCTCTGGATTGCCAGAAGTTCTGTCTCGATTCTGAAGTCCCTGTAGGTTTGGACTATGATCTGGCCGTCCATGTCGGTTGCAACATCAACCTTTTCCTGGGCGCTTGTCTCGTAATGTCTGAGATAACTCTCAGGCGGGAACTTCCACATAAAGCGCTTGGGGTTGTAAAGGTAACCGTTCGGTGAACGCTTGAGGCCGCCTACTCCGGAGACAAAGTCTTCATCTGTCTGCTGCTGGGCCTTCTTCTTGTCCTCTTCGGCTTCCTTCATCTTTCTGTAGGCCTCGTGGGCGCTTTCAAGTTCTTCCTCACCATCTGTACCTTCGTCGATGATTGCTTCGGGTTCAGGTTTTGTGCTGGCCGGTGCAGGTGATACAGGCTGTTTTTCAACTGGTTTTTCAACTGCGGGCTGTGCTGCCGGTTTTTCAGCAACAGGCTGCTGCGGTGCTGCAGGTTGCTGTTCAGCGGGCTGGTTCTGGTTTACATAAATGACCTGGGGCTGAGGCGGAGCCGGCTGCTGTACGTAGATGACCTGCGGCTGAGGTGCGGGCTGCTGTACGTAAATTACCTGTGGCTGCTGAGGCTGTGCGTTGACGGGCTGCGGGTTGTGGATGTCAAAGCCCTTGTCCGAGTCGTATGTGGGGAAGTTGAGGTTTGCCCTAGCCTCTTCATCGAGCTTGCGCCTGATGTTGGTGGGTCTGAAGACCTCGTTGATTCTTTCGCGGTTCTGGCGGTCTATGGCCTCCTGCTCCTCGTATGCACTGCGGTGGATGTTGCCGTCTTCAAAGGCAGCGCCGTACATGCCGCGGTTGATTGAGGAACCAAGGCTCTCGTTTTCTGTCATCGGAGCGTTGGAGAAGTTTGCAAACTCAGGAACAACAACCTCTGAAAGTGAGGAAAGTGCCTCTTCGTAGGACATCTTCTCCACTTCCTGCTCTTCCTGTTCAAGTTCGGTTTCAGTTGCCTTGCTTCTTCTTTCAAGACTGAGGAATCTGAGCCAGCGTGAAAGTGAGACAACAAGAATCGACATTCCGATCATGCAGAAGGTGATTCCTGCTGCAAACCAGACTATCGGGTCGAGTGTAAGGAAGTTTGTAAGGTAGTAACCTTCCGGTCCGATGTACCTGATTCCAAGGAAATAAAGACCGATGAAGATGAGAAGTTTTGCAAGCCAGCGTCTGAACTTGACCTTCATTCCGACATCGGCTGCTGTGATCCACAGCATCAGAACAACGGGAAGAAGTGTGTAAGCTGAATATTCGCCGGTGGGAATGAAGCCTGCGTAACGGACTGCAAGTTCATTCAGCGGAAGAAGTACTGACCCCAGGAATGATCCCGGCTGGAGGTTAAGAAACGGCGCCTCACATATTGCAAAGGCCGCAAGGAAAACCAGAATCAGCAAAAATGTTAAAAACTTCCGCATGCGCTTAATATATCACAATAGGACTTTTTGAAAAACACCTGCCGCAGTTTTTCTCAGAACTGTTACACCATTCGGGGCACCTGCCGTCCATATAAAAACAAGTGAGTTCTCATGGCACAGTTCAAGAAGTCTGTCTTCCACAGCTTCAAGTGGTCTGAAGGCCCTCATGATAAGAACGTCAAAGCATGTTTTTATGTCGTTGATGTCCGATTGGACAACTGCTGTTTTATCGGCAAGGCCGGTGACGGCAAGTGTGTTTCTCAGAAAGCCTGCCCTTCTGCCCATTCTTTCAACCAGTGAGAAGTTCCAGGACAGGTTTGTTTCGGCTGTGACGCATGAAAGCACAAGGCCCGGCATTCCGTTTCCGGAGCCAAGATCTGCAATGCTGACAGGTCCGGTAAAGTTCTGATTTATAAGGTTCTGCATGCAGGGAAGCGGGATTATGCTGTCAAGGATGTGTCTTGTGACAAGTTCCTTTCCTTCTGCATTTACAAGGCCCAGTGCGCTGTTGAACAGGTTCACCTGGTCAAAGTACTTTTCAAGCCTTGTAAGGATTGTGGGAGTGCAGAAAGAAGGATCAAGTTCATTCAGGCCGTCTTTAAGAAGGGTTTTAAGGCTTTCTTCCATAAATCACCTCAAATAGGCAAGAAGCACCGTGATATCGGCGGCTCTGACGCCAGAGATGCGTGATGCCTGGCCAAGGGTCTCGGGTCTGACAAGTTTGAACTTCTCGCGGCTTTCTGTGGAGATTCCGTCAACTGCATCCCAGTCAAAATCGGGTTTGATTACTATTTTTTCAAGGTTTTTGAAGCGCTCGACCTGCTTGTCCTGACGCTTGATATAGCCTTCGTATTTGACATTGAGCTCTGTGCGCAGTCTGACAGACGGAGTGAATTCCTTTATCTGGGGGATGGTCTGGGACATGATGTCCAGAGTGACCTCCGGGCTCTTCAGGGCTTCAAGTGCATTGCGGCAGTTGTAAGAGTTGTTTTTCAGAAGGTCCTGCAAAAGTTCAGAGCCCTTCACCTTCTCTCTCAACTTCTCAAGACGTTCTGTTGTGACAAGACCTGCTTCGTAGCCCTTTTCGGTAAGGCGTTCATCTGCGTTGTCATGCCTCAGGCTCAAACGGTACTCGGCACGGCTTGTGAACATGCGGTAAGGCTCCTTTGTGCCCTTTGTGACAAGGTCGTCGATGAGAACTCCGATGTAGGCCTCGGTCCTGTCCAGAACAAGAGGTTTCATGTTTCTGAGTTTAAGTGATGCGTTGATACCGGCCATAAGACCCTGACATGCAGCCTCTTCGTAGCCGCTTGTTCCGTTGGTCTGACCTGCAACAAAGAGGTTTTCGATAAGCTTTGACTCAAGAGAAGGCTTTAGCTGAAGCGGATCAAGGTAGTCGTACTCAACGGCATAGCCCGGCCTCATGATAATTGCATCCTCAAGACCTTCAATACTGTGGATGAAGTCTGACTGCACATCCTCGGGAAGGCTTGATGAAAGACCGTTCAGGTACATCTCCTGGCTTCCGGCGCCTTCGGGCTCGACAAAAACCTGGTGGCGTTCGCGGTCACGGAAGCGCATTACCTTGTCCTCAATGCTTGGGCAGTAACGCGGTCCGCGTCCTGTGATCTTTCCGCCGTACAGCGGTGATCTTCCTATGTTGTCAAGAATTATCTGATGAGTCTTGCTGTTTGTGTATGTGATCCAGCAGGGAATCTGCTGGCGCTCAACCCTGTTGTTCATGAAGCTGAACGGAACTATTTCTTCATCTCCGTCCTGGCGCTCCATCTCCTCTGTGTGAAGTGATGAAAAACGTATTCTTGCAGGGGTTCCTGTCTTGAGACGCCCGACGTTGAAGCCCTTCTCTCTAAGTCTGTCGCCGAGCCCGAGGGCGGCTTCTTCGCCAAGTCTTCCTGCAACGTGGTCGTACTCACCTATGAAGATGCGGCCGTTCATGAAGGTACCTGTTGTCAGAACGACGGCCTTTGCTGAGATTTCATGGCCGCGCATTGTCTTAACACCGCAGATTCTGCCCTGCTCTGTGAGAAGGTCTGTGACTGTGTCCATGAAGAGGTTGAGGTTCTGCTGGTTTTCCAGAGTCTCTTTTGCAAGGCGGCTGTAGCTGAACTTGTCTGCCTGTGCACGGGGACACTGGACTGCAGGTCCGCGGCTCTTGTTCAGCATGCGGAACTGGATCATTGTTGAATCTATCAGAAGGCCCATCTGGCCGCCCAGTGCATCAACTTCACGTACAAGGTTGCCCTTTGCAAGACCGCCTACTGCGGGGTTGCATGAAAGGCGCCCGATAGCATCGAGGCTCTGGGTAATAAGAAGTGTTTTCAGTCCTGTTCTTGCACAGGCCAGCGATGCCTCGATTCCGGCATGTCCGCCGCCTACTACTATGACTTCGTAATCCATATCACTTTCCTACACAGAATCTGGAGAAAATGCTGTCCAGAATATCGTCGGTTGTAACTTCACCGGTAATTTCGCCAAGGGCGTCCAGGGCTTCCTTAACATCTACTGCAACTATATCAAGACCAAGGCCCAGGTCGTTGTGCTCAAGGGCTGCTGTAAGGGCATCGTATGCACGGTCAAGGCAGTCCTTCTGGCGTGAACTCTGGATTACCAGTTCACCTTCGTCAAGAGCAGGAACTCCTTCGCTGAGTTTTTCCTCTATCAGTGAGTACAGTTCCTCAAGTCCGCGGCCTGTCACGATGGAAATTCCCTTTGTGCCGGTAAGGTCTGTTTTCGTGAAAACAACTATGCAGTTGGGCCTTTTTGTGATTTCAGGGTCTATGTCCTTTTCGGTTTCTGCAAGGTAGAGAATCAGGTCTGCTGCATCGAGAAGGCTGCGGCTGCGCCTTATGCCCTCTTCCTCTATCACATCACTGCTCTCCCTCAGTCCTGCAGTGTCGTACAGACGAACAGGGATTCCGTGGATTGAACACTGGCCTTCTATGAAGTCACGTGTTGTGCCTTCCACTGGGCTTACTATGGCACGCTCTTCGTTGAGCATGTAGTTGAAAAGTGAGCTTTTTCCTGCATTCACAGGGCCTGCAAGCACGATTCTTGCACCTTCGGAGTAGAGTTTTCCGGTGCTGTATGTGCGTCTGAGTCTGTCTATCTGTTCAAGGATTTCACGTGTTTCCTCAACTGGGTAACCCAGGTCGGGTTCGGTCTCGTCCTCTGCATAGTCAAGCTGGACTTCGACTGTGGCCATAATCTCAAGAACTTCTTTTCTCAGGTTTGAGATGAGTCTCTGGAGGTTTCCGTCAAGGCGTTGGAGGCTTGCATTTCTTGATTTCTGGGTTCTGCTGTCTATCAGTTCTGCAACAGCTTCGGACCTGGTAAGGTCCATCTTTCCGTGCATGAAAGCGCGAAGTGTGAACTCGCCCCGCCCTGCCTGTCTGAAACCGATTCTCTGCAAAAACTCCAGTATGGCTTTTACTGTCTGGAGGCCACCGTGACAGGAAATTTCCACAGCTTCCTCGCCGGTGTATCCGTGGCCGTCCCTGTAGACGGTGAGTACGCACCTGTCCAGATCTGCAAGGTTTCCGTACACTGCTGTACCGCTCTTTGCTTCTGTAAGAGGAGTCCTGCTCCTGAAGTACGGAGAAAGTGCCTGGATGCAGGCATCGCCGGAAAGGCGGATTACTGCCAGAGCTCCGGTTCCCCATGGAGTTGCGAGTGCGAATATGATGTCGTCGGTTCTGTAGGCGCCCATACAGCAAGAAGATTACTTTATTAGGACAAAAGCATCAACAATTGTTGATATTATATTTCGTTATAGGTATAGTAGCGCTTATGTCAAACAACAGACTGGGCACGATGCCCATCGGAAAACTTCTTGTTTATATGTCGGTTCCTACCATGTTCTCAATGCTGATCCAGGCTTTGTACAACATTGTGGACAGCATTTTCGTAGCACGCTTCAGTGAGACAGCCCTTACAGCCGTTTCGATTGCCTTCCCTCTTCAGATGATGCTTTTTGCATTTGCAATCGGAATGAACACCGGTACATGTTCGGTTATTTCACGCCGTCTTGGTGCGGGTAAGGAAAAAGAAGCTTCATATGCTGCCGAAACCGGCTACGGCGTTGACCTGTGTCTCTACCTGTTGTTTGTAATAATCGGTCTTTTCCTTTCACGTCCGTTTGTAAAGCTTTATGTTTCAGAGCCCGAACTTTCCGACATGTCTGTAACCTACCTGAGAATCTGTCTGAGTCTTTCAATCGGTGTCTTCATTGCCACCTTCTGTGAAAAGACTCTGCAGGCCACCGGTGACACAATCCACCCGATGATCATCCAGGGTAGCGGCGCCATCTTCAACATCATCATGGACCCGATTTTGATTTTCGGCTACTTCGGTCTTCCGGCCATGGGCGTAAAAGGTGCTGCAATTGCAACTGTCATGGGCCAGTGTTTCTCACTGCTTCTGGGTGTCTTCTTCCTTAAGCGCAACAAGTACATCAAGTTCAAATTCACACATCCCAGAATTGACAAAAACAGCATTTCAGACATTCTGAAGGTTGGTCTTCCCTCAATTGTCATGCAGGGAATCGGAACAATTATGACTGCTGCAATGAACGCAATTGTCATCACTTTCAACGTTCTTGCCACAACTGCATTCGGTGTCTACTTCAAGCTCCAGAGCTTTGTTTTCATGCCTGTATTCGGTCTGAACAGCGGCCTTATGCCGATTGTCGGCTACAACTACGGTGCAAGAAACCGCAAGCGCATGATGGATGCACTGAAGCTCGGCCTGGTTGTTGCCTTCACAATCATGACAACCGGAACCATTGTCTTCAACCTCTTCCCGGATGCACTTCTTAGTCTGTTCAACGCCTCTGCCGACATGATGGCCATTGGCGAAAGATGTCTGAAGACTATCTCTCTGTCCTTCCCCATCGCATCAATTTCCATCATCATGATCTCCCTCTTCCAGGCCAAGGGTGACGGTTATCTGAGCATGATTGTTTCAATCATCAGACAGATTGTCGTACTTATCCCCTCAGCATGGCTGCTGGGTCACTTCTTCGGTCTTGATGCTGTATGGTACGCATTTGTTATTGCTGAGGTAGTAGCTCTGACAGTTTCTTCAACATTCTTCAGAATGGAACTTAAGAGGATAGATTTCTAAGTTAGACAATCTCTCTTTTCTGATTTCCTCTGCTGACATAACCTCTGTTGAGAGAATTCTCTTGAGGCTTTTCATTGCCTTTTCTTTTTTGACGTCAACAACCTGTCTGATTTCGTCGATACTTGCATTATGGGTCATTTTCAGCCTCCAAAAATATACTACTTTTTTAATATCAGTAAAGTAAACCTTTTTACTTCGGCTTTTTTCATATAGGATTGATTGAAAACAGGAGCAAAAATGATTGAAACCGGATTTGTATCTATCCTTCCCCCGTTGATTGCCATAGTTCTGGCACTCATTACCAAGGAAGTCTATTCAGCACTTTTTCTGGGTGTTCTCTCGGGAATGTTCATCTATGTGATTGCGGCCCACGAGCCGTTCATCGCAGTTTTCTCACATCTTTTTGACATGATGGCCGAGAAGATTTCCGACAATTCCTACATGATTATCTTCCTTGCCCTTCTCTGGGCGGTAATCACACTTGTAGGCAAATCCGGTGGAATGGCTGCCTATGGCCGCTGGGCTCAGAAGAAGCTTAAGACAAAACGCTCCACCCTTCTGGCCACATCACTGCTCGGTCTTCTGATCTTTATCGATGATGGTTTCAACTGTCTGACTATCGGTACTGTCATGCGCCCCATCTACGACAGACAGAAGATTTCACGTGAAAAGCTTGCCTACATAATTGATGCAACCGCAGCTCCTGTCTGCATCATTGCCCCTGTTTCATCCTGGGCAGTTGCTGTTTCTTCAGAAGTAAGTGAAACAAACGGATTCAATGTCTTCCTTTCAACCATTCCGTATAACCTGTACGCAATCCTGACACTTGTCATGGTTCTTTTCATCTCCCTCTCAGGCAAGGACTTCGGAAAGATGAAAAATGCAGAGCTCAGGGCAGAAAAGGAAGAAATCCAGGACAATGAAGATAAAAAGCCTGCACACTCGGGCAATAAGGGAAAGGTTGTTGACCTTGTTCTTCCCATTGCTGTTCTTGTTGTATGTGCAATCATGGGCATGGCCTATGTCGGAGGTTTCTTCAGCGGAGTTCCGTTCTCACAGGCAATTGGAGAGAACCCCACAGCAGGTCTTTCTCTTGGAGCCTTTGCCGGTCTTGTCACAGCCTTTGTAATGTACATTCCCAGAAAGATTATCAGCGCGAGGGAGTTTATTGAATCAATCGTACACGGCATAAGCAGCATCATCCCGCCTATGCTCATCCTTATCCTTTCATGGAGTCTTGGCGGTGTCTGCCGTCAGATGATCGGAACTGGTCAGTTCATTTCCGGTTTTGTTTCAGCATCACACTTCCCTGTTTCTGTCCTGCCGTTCTTTGTATTCGTGATTGCAGCACTTATGTCATTCTCTATGGGAACATCATGGGGAACATTCGGAATGCTGATTCCGATTGTCACAATGATCTGTTCCGCCTCAGGTGCACAGGCTTCACTTGTACCGGTTCTTGGAGCTACTCTTGCCGGTTCAGTCTACGGAGACCACTGTTCTCCTATCTCAGATACAACAATTCTTTCTTCAACAGGAGCCCAGTGCAAACACATTCGTCACGTAGAAACGCAAATTTCCTATGCAACACTTGTTGCTATTATCTGCGCTTTGGGTTATCTTATAATTGGACTTACAGGAACAGCCTGGATTGGACTGCTCTCAAGTACAGTCCTGCTCATAGGAGCATTGTTTTTTAGAGTAAACAACTAAAGGTATATTTTTTTGTCCATGAAAAATCTACTAACAGGTTAGTAACTTTGGCACTCCGGGAAATCCCCGGAGTGCATTTTTTTATAAAGTGCCTATCTTTGCCCTTCGTGCCCGGAGTGCCCATCTTGCCCCGAATGCCCAGAGTGCCCGGACTACTTCACTGGATGAATAAACATCTTCTTTTCAGTTTTAAGAGTCTTTGCTACAGCAAGAACATCTGCTTTGTCCTTTTGAATCAGCTGTTTCAGTTCATCAAGGGACATTCCAAGAATAGACTCGAGTCCTTCAAGTGCAAAAGGTTTGAAGAAATTTCCGTTTTCCCACTTCTCAAAACTTGAATAAGGTGCCTTTCTACCCTGTTCCTTGAGATATTGATCGTTGTCTCTGATATATTTCAACACAGTCAGCAACTGACGGGAATCTCTTACAGCTACATACCCCGGCTGCGGTTCAAACAAACGGGGTATTATTTTTCTGTAACCGTTTTCTTTCTGAATCTTCTTTGCAAACACCGTTGCATTTCTGCAGGCAACTGACCGTAACCGTGAAATATCGGTAACATTGTTGCAGTAGTACAGCTCGTGGATATGGCTGGGCATCACCACCTGACAGATGGGTAGAACACCATAGGTTTTAAAGTGTCCGACAATCTGGTCGTGGTAGTACCAGGCTATATCTCCTACAAGCAGTTCCTTATCCAGATAAGCCCGTTGAATGACGTGTTGAAAGTAACAAGAGAAATCAATATTCCCCTTCTTGAAGGTGGAAATCTTGTCCGTGTTTTCTGCTCTTTCATTGTTGATTTCAAGTTGTTTTGCGAGTGTAAACATAGTAACCTCCGAAACTCGCATATATATACATCGAAAACGGCTTTTTCTTTCACGAGTTTTGGACAGAAAAGAAGGGCACTCCGGGCACTCCCGGCACTCTGGGCAAGAAGGGCACTCCGGGCACGAAAGGCAAAGATAGGCACAGTTAGGCACAAATGAGAAAGGCGTGTTTTTTACAGGATTTTTACTACTTCGAATTCTTCAAAGACTACTTTCATGTCGGGTGAGAATGTGTAGCCGCACTGTGCACCTTCTTCACGGAAAAAGGCTTCGTGTTTGGTTCTCCAGGATTCAAGATTTTCATCTTCACCTTCTAGGCCTGCGAGGTCGAAAGTTATTTCTTTGAAAGGAATTATGCAGACATTGGTGTCTCTGATCACACAGCGTGGGTTACCGTCCCAGTCGGTGATTACACTCATGTCACCGGCCTTGGGTATTTCCTCGCCTTCTGCAAGGTAGCCGGGGTAGCTGCTTGAGGTTGCCCTCTTCTTTCCTTCAAGGACAAGATTGAGAAGGCTGTTTGCCATTTCTTCGGTAAGGCCGAAGCTCCAGTGTTCAAGATTTTCAATGTTCATTTCTGTGCTTCCAGAAGATTTTTCAGACGCTTTATCTCGGAGCGGGTAAAGGGTCTGAAATCGATGTCTTTGTACGAACCGTCAAGGATTTTATCTATCTCAAGCCAGCGGTACTCCGAGAACTCCTTCAGTACTATCTCCTGGTCCATTTCATCAACTGTGTAGAAGAAGGTCTTCCAGCTGAAGAAAGGAACAGAGAGTTTCCACTCACCTATGCTCTTTGCATCGAGTTTTGAGATGTCTATTGCCGTTTCTTCCCATAGTTCACGTGTTGCCGTTTCAAGATCATCGGCATCGGTCTTGTCACGTGTGCCGCCTGGCACTGCCCACTTTCCGTTGAACATGGAAGTTCCATAGCGTTTTCCCATCAGGATTTTGCCGTCCATGACAAGGCCAACTCCTGCTCCTCTGTAGGGAAACCTGTTCAGTGTGATTATCACTCCGACCTTTGCCGTAACAGAGCGGTCCATGAAGCCGTAATCGACTCCGGCCATTATCAGGGTGTTCTTGGTTACTTTGCAGGCAAATGCAGTGCTTGCCACAGCGGCAAAGCGGACTTCCCTGCCTTCTGAAGAACTGACAAGATCTGCCCCGGCTCCGAGGTATGCGGCAACTGCAAGTATCTTTCCCGGTCCGATGGTCTGCTTCCAGCCGGCCTTTGCTATAAGGGACCAGACGTACTGTCTGGGAGCCTTGTCAAAGCTGAAGGTTTTGAAGGTGAAATCGGCTCCGTACTTCACTCCGCGCCAGAGGTTATACCTGTAGCCGACTTCAGCTCCGAAGCCGTAGGAAGAGCGCTGATCACCCGAATATCCGGACGCAAAAGGGATGCCCTGAAGGAAGAAACTCGAGCTTCCCGCGCCGTAAACGGACAGCACGAAAAAAATAGTGATATATAATACCGAAATCAGTTTTTTTCTCATGGATTTATGGAATGATACCATGTTATTATCGAGCCATGGAGAATTATTTCGAATGACGTTTTACCAGGCACAGTTCATTCTTACAGAATTGCTGACAATCACCATGATTCTCCATGTTTTCAATTACAAGGGGTTCACAAGAAGGCAGAAGGGATGGTTCATCCATACATTCCTGACAATTCTGCTCTGCAGTGCTGCAGAGTTCCTTGTTCACGGGGTTCCCTACCATCCGCCAATGAAGGTTTTCCTCACTGTGATTACAGTTCTTCAGTTCTCATTTGCACCCATTCTTGGCGTTCTTTTCAGCGGTGCACTGGGAATGGAAAAGCAACAGAAGGCTGCAAAGATCTTCCTGGCTTTCAACCTTGTTGTTGAAACAGCACTTGCCCCGTCGGGTCAGATATTCAGCTTCACCGATGAAGGCTATGTACGCGGTCCCCTGTTCATCATCTACGGGATATGCTTCCTGTTCGGAATCCTCTACCTTATCGTCAATCTGATAAGGGTCGGAAGGAAGTTCAGGCACAGGGACTTCGCAACTATCGGAATGGTTGTCGTGGTTCTGATTGCCGGAATAATCCCGATGACACTTTACAAGATCAACATCTCATATATTTCGATAGCCATCTGCTCATGTATCTGCTACATCTACTACAACGACCTTGTTCAGATGGACGGCCGTGAGAAGGTTCTTGGAATGCAGGACCACATCATCTCAGGTCTTGCCAACCTGATTGAAAGCCGCGACACGGAAACAGGTGAGCATATTTACCGCACAAAGGAATATGTGAGAAAGATTGCAGAGCTTGCCAGAAAGGACGGTGTCTATACCGATATTCTCACAGACCACTTCATCTTCCTGCTTGAGACCCTTGCTCCTCTTCACGATATTGGAAAGATTGTTGTTTCCGACAGCATTCTGAAAAAACCCGGCAAGCTTACAGATGAAGAGCGCGAAGAGATGAAAAAGCACGCTGCTGCAGGTGGTAAGATTGTACGTGAAGTTCTTAGCGGAATTGCAGATGACGAGTCCATCTCATTTGCTTACGATATAGTTGCTTACCACCATGAAAAATGGAACGGTTCAGGCTATCCTACAGGCCTTAAGGGCTCGGCAATTCCTCTTTCAGCCAGAATCATGGCTGTTGCCGATGTATTCGATGCTCTTATTTCAGCCCGCTGCTACAAGAAGGCAATGCCCTTTGAGCAGGCTGTAGTTGAGATGGGACAGGAATCCGGAACTCACTTCGAC
>Ga0265299_10004751_pt1 | contig 12751 bp, 21 predicted proteins | sample AusTroGonzalo_MG_4_FD_193485 | JGI IMG/M metagenome (GOLD analysis project Ga0265299, IMG submission 193485) | Bovine rumen microbial communities from tropical cattle in Woodstock, Queensland, Australia - Gonzalo_02 | ecosystem: Host-associated > Mammals > Digestive system > Stomach > Rumen ...
GGTACTTCCAGCCAAAGAGCTTGTTCAGGTGGCAAGTAAGGAAGTGCCTAGAAAAATGCCGTTGCGATGGTCTGTTCAAACAGGCCATAGGAAATCACGAAAGACTTACTATGAGTAAGTTTGAGTAGATTTCAGTCAACGGTGGCATAGTAGCCTGTCTTTTCCGGACACAGTATCGTGCACGCCTCGCAGAGGTTTTCGAGCGAAATTGGATTTACTGGTTCCATATAACTTCCTACCATTCGTTTGGCGGAACGGCTACCGTTCCGAGCAGTTTCAACCCGTTAGTGACTTCCTCCGGGGTTTCGCCGAAGACGACTGCGGCTCCCCAGTGTTCGCGATTTCCGGTACGGTGGAAGACGTGCTTGTAATAGCGGACTTTTCCGCACACGCGGCGGCTTTTTTCCGGTTCCAAGTCCTTGTAGGAGTAGGTCGGAATAAGTTCGGTTCCGGAACCGTACATACGAGCCTTGATTGCCGGGTCGGCCTTGAGGCTGTCGAGGGAATTGAAGTTTACTGTTTCGGGTTCGTGACCCGGATCTTCAAAAACGGGATAGTAAAGTCTGAGGTTGGTCATATTGATTTTGCCTGTTTAAATAGATTCGAAGTTTAACTGATGCATCTTGTTATTCCACACATCGGACTCGCGGAGCCTCGCCAAATACACGAGTTGAAGCATCTGGATTTTCGCTCGCGACCGTCTGCCGGTTTCTGGCAAGCTTAGCCTAGTTTCCAGCTCGTCCACACGATTCATCAAGGAATTTTCATAAGCAGTCGGCATATGCAACCCCTATCTGTCCAATTTTGCCACGAGGATATGCTTGCAAGTCGGGCATTCGGTACACGCGACGTGTCCGTACACCTTGCCACGGTTTCCGTAGCTGTAGCAACGGAACTCGTTCACACCGGCCATAAAGCAAGTACGGTCTGTCTTGCAGAGGAATTCGAGACCACGAGAATAGTGTTCCCTCTGGTACTGGTCGTCCGGCTTGATTTCCTTGAAGACGGTGCCGATGGCCTTGATAATCTCGGACAGAATGCTCGGCTTGACGATTTCATCCGGGTTCTGCGGTTCTGGTTTAGGTAAAAGCTTTGTTTCCATAGTGTCCTCTACTTGGGCAAGAACGCCCATTCTGCGACGTGATCAATCGGAATGGTACCGTCGGCACAGGTAATCTGCCATTCGATGTCTCGATGCTCTTCCGTGCCGATGTTCACCAGAGACCCAGTAGCCCAGTAGGACGGGTCTCCCTTAGTCCACGGCGTTCCGATTTTCACCCTGACGAGAACCGGTCTGTCTAGGCCGATAACGCTGATGTGTTCCGGAACGAACTCGAAGATTGTCATCGATATGTTGGTCACGCCTTTCATCTTGGATCTTAATATAACTAATTTAAGCCAGCTTGTCAATACTTATTTAAACAAAAATACGACCATCATCAAGGCAAGCACGAAACAACCGCACTGCAGCAGTACGGAAACGGACCTGAGAACCCATTCGAGGACGATGTGGCGGCGGTAGTAGTGGGCGACTTGTTCCTTTTCGTACTCGGTCAGAAATTCGCTCTGCTTGTGCCAGTCTTCTCGCTCTTGGCCAACCCGTACTAGCTGATGAAGCCAGTACCGTTCTCGCTCCTCGACGAATTTCTTATAGTTTCCGTCTAGTATGAAAGTTTCTTTCAGTTTGTCCAGTTCGTACAACTGAAGTTTCGCTTCCCTGACCATTTCATTCCACCGGACTTCTTGCACACGCTGATGGTTGGCGAACCCGGTGAGGTCGAGATTGTGACGCATTTCTGTTAAATATTGTGTAGGCATACGTTAAATATAGCAATTTAGTCGCCGACTTGCTATATTTTGGATATGACCAAAAAGATTCAGAACAAGATGTACATACTCACGGGCGGACTCACCCCGGACGAAACGCTCGAAGGCTTCCGATTTTTCACGATGGCCGGACTCAACCAAGTTCCAAGAGGTCACTGCCACCGCATTAGCGACGAAGCTCTGGAAGTGGATCTGACTGGAAAGAATATCGAGTTCGACAAGTACGATTACGATCCTTATTGGACTTGCACCAGCAAACTGAGGCTCAATGACCTCAAGCCGAAACGCGTGGCGTTCATCGACCGCAAGTGGCAAAAACTTGACATCGACCCGTTCAATGTCGACCCGTACGACTATCTCAAGCACCACGGTTATAATAACCCGCTCGGCTACGGAGGCGGCTGGTTCAGCAAGGGTAAGTACCCGACCTACAAGGAACTGGCGTTCGAGTATTTCCGTCCCAACGGCTATGCCGGAATCAACCGCATACCGGAATACGATGTAAGGACTTGGCAGTACGTGGGCGTGTGGGGAGACAGCCGCCACGGCCAGATCAAGATTTTCAACGGGGTTTCCAGCTTCGACATCCAGAAATGGGTCGGCAATATCCGCGTGGAAGACGAAACGGTCATTATCAAGTTCCACGACGACGAATTCCGCTTCCACAGCGAAACGGACGAAGACTTTATCCGATGGACAAGGACGTGCGTAGAAAGCTACAACGCCGAATACCTCAGATTCCCAAAAGATTCGAAGCATCCAGATAGCAATAACCGCGAACACATTGAAATGGCGATGATATGCGAAAAGGCGGTGCGAGGGGAGAAGCCAGACTTGAAGGAGTTCCTTGAAGGTCGAATCGAGCAAGAGATTGAGAACGCCCAAGAGATGTTCCACCGCGAACTGAGACCTTATCTGGAGAAGTGATTATGGACGATACGCAATACAAGGACTTTATCAGCAAGTGTCACCCAGAACTTTTGAAAGAGGTCGACGACTACATCAAGAAGACAACGGCGAACTCGGCGGTACCGCCGAAGAAGCGAACCAAGCTTGACCGTGGTAGCTGGGCGTATATTTGCTATCTCTTGCCGAAGCTGAAAGACTTTGAACACAACTCCATCGGTTCGGGCGGCACGTATCGGAAACCCGGCTGGTACATACACGCGCCAGTTGTAGTCGGATGCCGTACAGCCGATATCGGAATCAGGATTTGGGTGCATACTACGACTTTTAAAGACGGTAAGGAGACGCCGTTATCGAGCAAGCAGCACCTTCTCGAATTCTACTTGTGTTTCGACAACTGCGCGGTCACTTGCTATGAAAGTATGTCGAACTTGCCGGGGGTTTACGCTATGTGCCAAGGACAGAAGCTTCCGAGAGACCTCAAGACGCAGCGAAATAAAATCTACAAGTATTTTGGTATCAAAACTACGGGGTGATTCATATGAGAGAACGCGATATCTGCAAGGTCAAGGAGAACGACACCCACGTTCACCTCACATATCACCCACCCAGCCACCAAATCGATACCGCGATGTCTCTGTGCGGCAGAAAAATCTATTCTTGGCCGAGGCTACATCCTCACGACGAGAGGACTTGGTCAGATTTGCCTCTTTGTCCGGAATGTGAAAAAGAGGCCGATCGAATCGACCGGTCTTATTTTTCAACATTTTCTCTATAATTTGAACTGTACGACAGGGCCACGCTGTTTCAACTGTTCAATAAGCTCGACTAGGTGCTTTCGCGCACTTTCCATATTGCCGATTTCCGAAGTCATCTTTCCGAACTGGTATACAATAACCACAGACGATTTGAGCACTTCCTCCTTGAAGTCGTGGTGTACCATCGCGTAAATCCAACGGATTACGTCCTCGGCGGTTGATGTCTTCATAATGGTCAGCGTATGTGTTTCTTGCAGATGCACGGCATCCACCGGGTCGAATACATAGACATACTTGTATGCCTTCGTCTGTTCTTGGACATACGCGTCGATATCAGTAACCTTTATGCTCCGATACTGACTCAAAGTCTTCTCGATTGTTTCGCGAATCGCACGTTCGTTGAAGTCGTCGTTATACAGGCATTCGTGCCGATGGAACTTAGGAATATCCGGCTGGTATGTCTTGTCGCAGAACAAGTCGCTCCATATACTGATGTCGCCTTGCTCGCCGAAGTCTGCACGCGCTGGCACGTAGTCCGCCGATAGCATAGCCGGTCCTCCGGTATGGGCGGCGTCAAGGAATACCATAACCTCGGCATCCTTGAACTGGCGATAACGTCCCAAGTCGTTCTTCTCGACGTGGAGTCCGTATTCTTTAGCAAGTTTTTCTAGGTCGATTCTAGCCATAAACACTCCTTAACAATATGTTGCGAAGAAAAAGCGATCCTTGTTCTTCTTGACGAACTCATACATATCCAATAGTTCAAGGTCTTCGTTCAATAGTTTCTTGGCCAATTCGCCATCATCTAGCTTGTAGACCTCGATACGACGCCGTACCCGGTCCTCGGTTTTCTTGTGGTACTGCTTGTCAAACATTATGTGATACGCTTCATTTCGGTAGGACATAAGCCAGTCGGCGTGTTCGATTTCGTCCACGTCATCCCACCGAACCATCAAGCTATTGCAGCCATCCACCGGAGCAACTATCTTTTTCGCCCAGCCGTGCGCCCAAAGCGAGTATCGGGTCTTATCAACAGTAAAGCAAAAGTGGGTATTCATCCACGAGTCGAAACAGCCGTCGATATCCTCGGCAAGCTTCTTAATAGTATTTTTCAACCCGTCGGCCTTCTTTAGCAGACGGTTGTTGATTTCGTACACTGTACAGACGGTTATACCTAACTCTTTATCGAACGAGATGAACCAGTTAGTGAGCGTGACACCTTTAGGCATCATATCTGAATGCGGCTGGTTCATCGACTGCCAAGACGTGTTGAACGCGCTGTACAATTCTGGAAGAACCTTCTTCTGTTCCTCCAATGAGACTGCATCGCAGTCAGGCTGTTCTAGGTTCGTTACCGAAACATCCCAGAACACTTGAACGGTAGTTGCCTCTAAGTTCATAAGAAATCCAGTCTAGCCTTCTTTCATACTGGCGACCATTGCGAGACAGTCTTCCTTCGTCTTGGTATTGCCGGACCATTCTACCAGAATGTCGAGGAACCAGTCTTCGCGAGCGGTGTCGGTGTGTTCCTGAGCGAACTGCTGCAACGCCGTTGCAATCTGTTCGCCACGGATCGACCAACGGAATTCCGGAGCGGTAAAGGCCGCATCTTCGGCAACCTTAGTGAGCTTCGCGGTAAGGGAATCGTCTTTGGACATTTCGGCGACCTTTTTCGCCACTTGGATGAAATCTCTCATTTTTTCTCCAAAAGTAAGTAGGTTAAACATTACCAGAAAGCTTGTCTCTAAGCTTCTTGGCCTTCTTGCATCCACAGTCCGATGCGTAGTAGTACAAGACTTGCTTGAAGTCGCGCAGGGTGATGAAGTCCCACTCGAACTGCGGCGTGGGCGAGAAATACACCTTGCGCGTCGTGAGGATAGTCTTGCCGGTCTGCGACTTGATGAACTGGTACCGTGTCGTGTAAATCCTGACGAGGTTGTCCTTGAACGCGACCTTGTATGGAATCTTGTAACTGGTATCGTTTCCTTGACGAGTGACTAACACTACACCGTAGGTCGTCTGTGTCAGCGAGGCGGCGATCTTGGACACGAGGTCGTCCACCGACTTCTTCGGAAGGTCACGGTCCCAATACCAGTTCCATTGGCCGTAATACTCCTTCGACTTGTACTTCAGTACAGACTTCGGAAACCTGTACTTGTACATCGGGACCGAGACTGCGGTCACGGTACGGAAGAATTCGAGCTTACTCTGCTTACTCATAGGCTAGTCTTCGAACACGATGGCCAGACAGTCTCCGCCGAGAAGCGGGATATTGACCAGATTGGCTTCGAGCACGCAAGGATAGATGCTGTAACCGCCGCGCTTCTTTTTCTTCGCGACGACGACCTTGGTAATGCTCTCGATAGCCTTGTTCGGAACCTTGTCCTTGATTGCCTTTTTCAGTTCTTCTACGTTCATATAGTCCTCTTTTGTTGATTTGTCTTAAATATAGCAACGAATCCCGAAAATCAACCTCGGTTTTCGAAAAATGACCGCGATTTTCAAAAATCCGACGGAGATATAAACTTCGATTACGAAACAACCGAGGAAACTATGCCATATAGAGGAATAGAAAACCTGAAATCCGCCGACGAAGAAGTCGAACTCACCCAAGAGCAGCTGGACACGATCAAGCTCTGCCAAAACGACCCCTACCTGTTCTTTTTGTCCTTCGTGCAAACGACTTCCAAGGACGGCACCCACATATTGACGCCCAGCACCAGACAGAGCGCCGAGCTGGAAGTTCTGCAGAACCAGCGGTTCATCAAGTCGGACTGGTACAGACAGTCCGGCTACACGACCATCGTGCTCTCCTATTTCCTCTGGAAGGCGATGTTCACGCCCAATCTGGTACTGACCTACTGCGCACCCAAGAAGGCTCAGGCGTACGCCGAGTTCGATCTGCACATCCGACAGGCCATTCTCAAGCTCCCCTACGCCATCCAGCCCGGCGTCAAGACTTGGACAGAACACACCGTCACCTTCAAGAACGGAAGCTCCATCCTAGCGCGTCCGGCAGACCAGAAAAGCATATCCGGGTTCGCGTCCGACTACCTTTTCATCGACGAGTTCGGTTGGCTGACCGACAAGAAGATGCTGGAACTCACCCAGTCGGAGTTCGTATGTATGAAGCACAGCGCACGTCGCCACCTCATCCTCGCCAACGCCCAGATATTCAGCGCACATTCCGAGGCCAACACCCTGTACTGGAAGAACTGCGACATACCGTTCTACGCCTCCGTCAACACTTGGTGTGCCACAACCAAGGAGGAAGAGGAGTTCGAACGGGATATGAGGAAGCGTATGGGCGACAAGGCTTTCGAGGCCGAATACGTCGGCATAAAGGAAGAACCCGAAAAGAAGAAGAAGCTGTTCTGGGCGGAAAAAATCGACAGCCTTCCGGACCTCGTGAAGAAGAACCACTGGAAGGCCACTTTCCATAGCCGGAAGACCGACTGGACGTGGATCCAGGACAATATGGCCGTGACCTCTTTCGCCAACCGCCAAGTCGAGTTCAACGGCTACCGCTACCCCGGCGTTATCCTTGGCGTCTCCGAGTACGAGGGACACCCGGTTAGCGGAATGGACTTGGGCGGACTGGTCAACGTCGACATCGAGTATTTCGACTGGCAGTACGGCAAGTCTGCCGGAAAGGTGAGGTACAAGTGCCTAGCACTGCCTTCTATGGTCGAGGCCGCCTCGCTGGACTACAAGGAATCCGACCACAAGCCGTTGACCAGCACGATAAAGCTGATAGTTGTGGAACGGTTAGGATTAACCTACGAGAAGGCCGATGTCCCGGAAACAACTTACGAGGAAATCTGCCACTACCGTTGCATCAACAACTGCAGGGAGTCGATATCGTATTGGCTGGAAACCAACGTCAAGCTTTAGAAAATTACAATTAGCAAGGAAACTACGATTACAGCGAAAAATGCCTCGCATTCGTTGGTTTTCACTCCGGTAACCTCAGAAACAACTAACAGCACTATACAGACCAACACCGAAATGAGCAACGGTGCCATATCTTTGAGGAACTTCCGCATTCGTTTAATGCGGTCGGCACGCTTCATTTTCTTACGGACGTGCTTGTACAGATTGTTGATCTGCTTTTCGTCGAGATAAAAGGACGGCTTTTTCTTCATAGCTGCTACTTGCGGTCTGCGCATTCATAGTGGAACTTCTGCTGCAGAAGCTTCAACTCGTAGTTCAGGCTGTCGATCTGGTGCCTCTGTCGTTCGTTAACGACGCGTAGGCACTTGTTGTTGTCTTCAATAACGTCGCCACGGCAGCCGTTCTCGACCGTAGGCTGAGTACAGCCTACGAACAGGATGCCAAAAATCGAAATAGCTATCAGCTTCTTCATACTCACCACCTAGATGCGCAATAATACGCCAGGTTCTTATAGCTCAACTGTCCGTTCTCCGTGACGACCTCGCGGCCTTTCTCGGTACGCTTGGCCATCTTTCGACACTCCCAGCGGATGGTCTTACCGAAGATGCTGGTACCGAACCAGCAGTAACCGTTCGGCTCCCTTGCGGAGAAGTAGTGTACCAGAGTGTCCTTGGTAGCCGGGTTCCATACCGTGAACTGGTGACAGGTACCGGATTCGGAAAGGCCGTAGCCAGCCAGTAGACAAACGAGAATCAGTAGAGTCTTCATCATAGTAAATTTCGCGCTTAACCGCGCTTTTCCTTCTTGAGTTCCGTAGAAATTCCGGTCAGACGCACGACAACGGATTTTTCGCAATTCCAGCACCGATTCCCGGATTCAACTGGCCGTATTTCATCTGGGTTCTCCTATAGGTTGGTGATGTACTCGATCATACGGTACTTAATTGCTTTTAGCCGTTCCTCGGTCGGAATGTTGATAGCAGGTCCTTCGAAGAAGGCTTCCACTGAATCAGGCAGCAGTTTTTCGAGGCATTCCTTCGCCTTTTCTTGGCGTTCGAGGCTAGTATCGTTATACTTGAACGACGCAAGCAGATTGATCGCATTGTAAGCGGCGTGTAATGAGAATGAATCCGACAGCTGCTGGAGAAACTTGTCCACCATCTCGTCGGTGACGTCATGCCAAGCGACTCCCTTGAGCAATGAAGGCAGTTCGGGATGAGCCTCCCCGCAAAACAGCCAACTAGCGTTTGCCACGCTACTTTCCGTCACATCCGGGTCGTTGAACTTGGTATTGATGGTGTCGTCGCACACGACGTGCAGATACTTCCGCAACCAGTCTCCCCTTGGTGACGGTTCGGTAGCTATTCGATCGGCGAAACGTTTGATGTCCCACTTGGCACCGGTCGGATCCGGTGCGTACTTGTCGAACAGTGCTTGCTGTACTTCTGGCTTTAGCATATATTACCCTTTTCAAAATTACAATCAGCTCCTTGTGCATAAATATAGCAACTATGTCGGTTTCGTGCTATATTTCTGGTTGGAATGTTGACATTACTAAGACTATTTGCTATACTTTAACCGATTCGATGGGGAACCCCATTGTTATTGTTTGCAAGAGCTGTCGAGGAGACTCGGCAGCTTTTGCTGTTTTTAATCAAAACAACAGGGGCATCGTTGACAAAAATCTAACAAAATCTACAAGTAGTAGATAATTGCTGATTTTCTATGGTTTGTTTGAACAAACCATCGCAACGGCATTTTTCCAGGTACTTCTTCACCTTCCACCTAGGAAGGAGTCTTTTCGGAATGAAGTACCTGTATTCGCTATCTCCTGCTAGAACTAACAGGTTCCCTCTTAACACGGTCGAGGTAAGGCGAAATTTAATGTTCTTCGAGCTGTGTATATCGGCATTCTCGGAATGTCCGCATTCCACACAACAAAATTCTTCTTGGGTCTGGCGGTTCCGGTCGTCGATACAGCCGCAGTGGCCACACATCTTTGATGTATACTCGGCCTGTACAATCGATACTAGCAAGCCGTACTTGGGTGCAATATGGATGAACGCGTCCTTCAACGAAGATAGTCCAGTCCTTAGATGCAACCTACCTAGATTGAAACCTTTACTGTCTTCTGAATGGAGCTTGCTTCCTTGGAAACCATCGAGGTTCTCCATAGCGATATGCTTAATGCCCGTTGTTGCGAACTGCTTACAGAGGTTAGCAATAGTCCGCTTGTTGGACTCGTTCAGCTTCGTAGTGATGGCTTCGATGCGTGACTTGTCATTACGAGAAATCTTGAACGCATCGTGTTCTTCGTCCTTCTTGAACCTATCATTATATGCCTTCTGCTTGGCATCGACTTTCAGCAGTGCATCTTCAAGGTCGGCAATCAACGCTTCGTCGTGAGGAATGAACTCACCGTTACTCAAGGCGAACATATTATGTTTGGAATTCACATCAATGCCGATAGTATTATCTTCGGTGATTTCCTCGTTATGCTTGTAACGGTAGCCGTCCCTAGCCAATACGAAGTGGATGTCGTTACCACGAATCACTACGGTATAGAACGTATCCGTCCCGTTGCAGTATCTTGACAATGCACGGTGATATGCTCGGTTGTACTTGAACGGGATGCACATCGTATTCTTGCTACTGCCACGGTATCCGTCATCGAACCAGTCCCAAGACATTTCAATATAATAGTCGAACTTTCCAGTCTCGTTCCTTCTGGCATCTACGATAGGACGCTTGAGGCGGCTTCTGCCACTGAACGTAAGCGACTCGAATGTAATCTTCCCTCGGTTGATGTATTCGGCAAATACGGCCTCTCTCTTGGACAAGGCTAACCGCATAACGCGGTTGAACCCAAACTTGCTGATACAACGGAGGATGGCTCGGTAGAACTTCTGCTTGGGTTCGTCGACGGTAGGAATCTTCGATTCCAGCCAATAAACGGTGTCATCCTTGCCGTATCTAGCAAGCCAAGTAAGCACCTTGGTCAGTTCAGTCTTCTTGGTATGTCTCTCGATGGATTTGAGGTCGCCTACTTGGTGTTCCTTGGTTCTACGCTTGTAAAACGACGGAATCAGTTCGGTAACTTGCTCGAACTCAATCTTCTTGCGTATGGCATCAAACCGAAGCTGGTAAGCTTTCCACACATCCTCGATAGCCTTATTCAAGTAGTGGCCGGACAATCTAGTGGTAAAGATTGGGTTGAAAAATTTGAATGCCTCGAACTTCGTCATATCTTGGAAGCCGAGCATATCCGAGAAGAATACTTCCGATATCTCGTTTCTTACGGCACGGATTTCTTCGGCCCGGTGGATAATTTCGGCTCGTTTGGTGTCGGACAACAGAATAGGATAGAACGCAGCAGAGAAATGCGACTCGAATCTATTGCTTAATGTCCAACAATGCTTGCTCATACAAAAAAGAAATGGCTCGTAAGGAATTTAATGTAGCGTTCAACTCCAAACGAGCCATCGAAATGGTTTCTTATTTAGTACAATGAAGAACGCTACTAATTCATTGTACCTTTATATATCAAGTTTATACATTGTACAAAACTTTTGCGGGTGTTCAACATACTTTTCGGAACTTTTGTAAATTTCAGTAGATTTGTGTAAATTCGAGCTAATTTGCCAACTAGTTGCTAAAATTTGCCAACTAGTTGCTATATTTCATCAAAAATGACGAGAGTAGACTTATGAAATTATTCTACAGTATGCAATGCACTCTGTGCCCGTTTCTTTTGGTATCATCCTTTGTTGCCAAGAGTGACGACATAGATGAAGCTCTTAAAGAGTTGATGGAATCAACCGAGAAAAACAGCCAAGGTGCCTTGTCCGGGGATGTACGGATTCATCGTGTTATTGCTCACGACGACAATAAGTCCGAAAAGCCCAGCGAAGACGAAGTAAGATGGCTTAACGTGGTTTCCCCTCGTTGGGATGTAGAATGGCCTAAGACCGCCGTTTATTATCACTTGTATGGCCGCGTTCGCTACGTCCAAACTAGCGATGGACAGTATGAATGGAAGCTGGGTAACTAAACCCATGTTGGCAGCAAACATTTTATTTAGTATATTTTGGGACAACGAACTATACGGAGGCTTAATGATTGATAAATCACTAATAACCCCAGAACAAATCCTAAATGAAGGTTTCGAGCACAATGCATCAGTTTTAGTGACTCAAAAACATTCGTATAGTGGGTCTTCTTCGTTTTCAGGTTGCAGTGGAACGGTGTTTACACCAGAAGCCGAACAACTACTTAGAAATTGGTCTGCAAACCGCTCAGCATTTAATGTATATGCATATACGGGCGGAAGAACTGCCGACATTTACGTCCAACTAGTAGATGGCCGACCAATTGGTATAAATGGAGAACCGTATGCAAAATTCTATAGCGGTTGTAACCAAGGGGTACACGGGTGTCCTCTATCAGCCACATCTGCTACATCTCTTCCGGTAGGTGCATTTAATATGATGCACGACGAAACTTGCGGATGGCATAGATAAACCAGAAAGACGACCTGATTGGTCGTCTTTTGCATAAACTGGTTAGTATGAATAAAGAGTTACAACGAATTTTACGGAGAAAGGGGTGGCTACCTCTTTCCGATAATCAAGAGTCTTTGCCGACCCCACGCGAACGGGCAATCACAACAAATTCCTCTGGTATATCAGCTAACTCGTTATAAAGCCAGCAAATCTCCGAGTCTTCGGTCTCCGTCGCCGATATATTTTTGGTTTCCGGCACCGGGCGTAAAAGTAAGTTCTCCGCCATATAATGTGTTTCCTACTGTGTAAAAATCTACTCGAACAAACTTAAATTGTCGAGCTAGTTTTGTTGCAATACTACACATTTCGTTCAATTTATTAGGCTTCGGATCGAGAATACTATAATTTGCTGGATACGTTGTATTACTTAACCACCGGACTGGGGTACCATTCAAGTCATAGAAATTCATTCTCGACTCGGTTAAGTGTTTGTCAATTTGATAAAATTTAGGAGTGCCGTTAAAACAAAATATTTTCGTGTCAACTAGTCCATCTATGTATGGTTCTACTAATATTTTACGAGGTATCAACTTATAGTGCAATTCACAAAAGAATTCAGAATAATCATCTTGTAACCAACGACCCAATAAGTCACTAACTCGATGAATAGTTGCTTGTGATTTATCAGTTACACTAATATTATATCCGCTTCCGTGATTACACTTTATCATAATTTTGGGTGGTAGCGAATCCCATTCTATTTGACTCGGATTATTATACACTGCAATCAATGGAATTCCAATATCTTTACCCAAGATTTGCTTATAAAATTTATGAACGGTCACTTTATCGGCGACAAAAGTTT
>Ga0265299_10004752_pt1 | contig 12751 bp, 3 predicted proteins | sample AusTroGonzalo_MG_4_FD_193485 | JGI IMG/M metagenome (GOLD analysis project Ga0265299, IMG submission 193485) | Bovine rumen microbial communities from tropical cattle in Woodstock, Queensland, Australia - Gonzalo_02 | ecosystem: Host-associated > Mammals > Digestive system > Stomach > Rumen ...
ATTGAGGTGTGCCTATGGTTGCACACAGCCTATTATTTGGCGAATAAGGCCAAGAGACAGCGCAGTCGGGGGTTTGGTCTTGTTCTTTTGAAATTAACAATAAGGGGTTAACCTTCTGTTGACGGGATTGAATTTTTCAAAAGAATTGTCGCAGAATCAATGTATTAGAAGGATAAAATAAATGACAGAATCTTATACGAGCAAAAAACGTGTAAGGAAAAATTTCGGCCGAATCGAGGCCGTTATGGATATGCCGAATTTAATTGATGTACAAACCGGCTCTTACAAAAGCTTCATCGAAAATATTGATGTTGAGGGAAATCATTGTGAATTCGGTTTGGAAGAGGTTTTCAAATCTATTTTTCCTATTAAAGATTACTCGGGAACCGGAGAACTCGATTTTGTAAAATATGTTCTCGAAGAACCGAAGTATGATGAGGAAGAGTGTATCAGACGTGATATGACTTATGCTGCACCGATTAAAGCAACCTTGCGTTTGATTGTTTGGGATGTTGATGAAACCAGCGGTTCCAGAACCATCCGTGATATTAAAGAGCAAGATGTATATATGGGAGATATTCCGCTTATGACCGAAAAAGGTACCTTTATTTTCAACGGTACCGAGCGTGTGGTTGTGTCTCAGATGCACCGTTCTCCGGGCGTGTTCTTTGATAGTGACGGCGGTAAAACCATTTCTTCCGGTAAGAAATTATTTTCAGCCAGAATTATTCCGTATCGCGGTTCTTGGTTGGATTTTGAATTTGATGCCAAAGATTTGATATATGCACGTATCGACAGACGTCGTAAACTTCCGGTAACTTCTATTTTATATTCGTTGTATTCAAAAGAAACCGAAGAAAAAATTGCCGAGTTGGCTAAAGAAGGCAAAACCATAGCTTTGGAAGACATCAAAGGTATGGATAAAGAAGAAATCTTGAACAGTTTCTACGAAACGGAAACCTATACGGCTGAAAAGAAAGCTTGGAAAATGAAATTTGAACCGTCTCGTATGAAAGGTGTTAAATTCGATTTTGCTTTGGTTAATGCCGCAAATAGTGAAACCGTATGGGAAGCCGGTAAAAAGTTAACCCCGAGATCTGCGCAAAAATTAGCAGATGAAGGTTTGGAATATTTCGTAGTTTCCAAAGAACAGATGTACGGTAAATTCTTGGCTAAGAATATAGTAGTAGCCAAGACCGGTGAAATATTAGCCGAAGCCGGAGACGAGATTAATGAAGAGTTATTAAAAACTCTGACCGATAATAAAATCAAATCAATCGATGTTTTGTATATCGACGGTTTGAATGTAGGTCCTTACATTCGTAATACATTGGCAGCAGATAAAAATTCCAACCGTCAGGAAGCTTTATTTGATGTTTATCGTGTTATGAGACCGGGTGAACCGGCAACTTATGAAGCAGCCGATGAGCTGTTTAATCAACTGTTCTTTGATGAAGAACGTTATGATTTGTCGGCAGTAGGTCGTGTGAAAATGAATGCATCTTTGCATATATCTAAGGAAGATGCTCCGGATACCGTTCGCGTAGTCAGAAAAGATGATATTATACGTATTATCAAGAAATTGGTTGATATTCGTGACGGTAAAGGTCAGGTAGATGATATCGATCACTTGGGTAACCGTCGTGTTAAGAGCGTCGGCGAATTGATGGAGAACCAATATCGTATGGGCTTGCTCAGAATGGAAAGAGCCATCAGAGAAAGAATGACCGCCGAAAGTTTGAATAATATTAAACCGCAAGATTTGATTAATGCTAAGCCGATTGCTTCGGTTATCAGAGAATTCTTCGGTTCTTCACAACTTTCACAATTTATGGACCAGAACAATCCGCTTTCGGAAATTACTCATAAGCGTCGTTTGTCAGCTTTGGGACCGGGCGGTTTGAGCAGAGACAGAGCCGGCTTTGAAGTCCGCGATGTACATCCTACGCACTACGGACGTATTTGCCCGATTGAATCTCCGGAAGGTCCGAACATCGGTTTGATTAACTCCTTATCAACTTATGCGCGTGTAAATAAATACGGCTTTATCGAATGTCCGTATCGCAAAGTGGTAAACGGGGTTGTTACCAATGAGGTCGAATATTTGTCTGCCGATGATGAAGGTGATGTTGTGATTGCCGAAGCAAATGCTAAGGTTAATGACGATGGACATTTTGCCAATGATTTGATTACCTGTCGTCGTGGCGGTGAAGTTGAATTTGATAAACCGGAAGACATTAATTATATTGACGTTTCTCCGAAGCAATTGGTTTCGGTTGCTGCGGCTTTGATTCCGTTCTTGGAAAACGATGACGCTAACCGTGCGTTGATGGGATCAAACATGCAACGTCAAGGTGTACCTCTCTTGCGTTCGGAAGCTCCGCTGGTAGGTACCGGTATTGAAGCAACCGTTGCCAAAGACTCCGGTGCTACTTTAGTAGCCAAATATGACGGTGTTGTCGATGCGGTAGATTCCAATCGTATAGTTATCAGAAGCGAAGGAAGCGATGCCAAAGGTGTCGGTGTGGAAATTTATAAACTTTCCAAGTTCCGTCGTTCTAACCAAAACACCTGTATTAACCAAGTTCCGTTGGTTAAGGTCGGCGACCATATTAAAAAGGGTGATATTATTGCCGATGGTCCTTGTACCAATATCGGTGAGTTGGCTTTGGGTAAAAACCTGTTGGTGGCCTTTATGCCATGGAACGGTTTGAACTACGAGGATGCCATTTTGCTTTCAGAAAGAATCTCTAGAGATGATGTATTGACATCTTTACATATTGAAGAATTCGAAGTTATGGCTCGTGATACCAAACTCGGTCAGGAAGAAATTACCCGTGATATTCCGAATGTCGGTGAAGATGCTTTGAGTAATTTGGATGAAGCCGGAATCGTATATGTCGGTGCTCATGTAAAAGCCGGTGATATATTGGTTGGTAAGGTTACTCCGAAGGGTGAATCTCCGGTAACTCCGGAAGAGAGACTCTTGAGAGCAATTTTCGGTGAAAAAGCCAGCGATGTAAGAGATACTTCTTTACGTGCTCAGCCTGGTGTTGACGGTATTGTGGTAGATGTTCGTATTTTCTCCCGTCGCGGTGTAGAAAAGGATGAACGCGCATTGGCTATTGAACAAGATGAAATCAGTTCACTGGCTAAAGACCGTGATGATGAAATTGCCATTATTCGTCGCAGCTACGAAACTCGTTTGAAGTCAATGTTAAAAGGTCAAACGGTAGTAGATGCTCCGAAGGGTATTGCCAAGAAGGCTAAATTAACCGAAGAAATGCTTAATGAATTACCTTCGGCTCAATGGCGTAATATCGTAATCAAAGATGAGGACTTGATGGCTAAAATCGAAGAATATACGGCTGCTTTTGATGCCCGTATCGAAAACATCAAGAAACATTACGAAAATAAAGTTGAAAAAGTTCAAAGAGGCGATGACCTGTTGCCGGGCGTTTTGAAACTTGTAAAGGTATTTATTGCTACCAAGAGAAAGATGCAAACCGGTGATAAGATGGCCGGACGTCATGGTAACAAAGGTACGGTTTCGCGCGTTTTGCCATTAGCTGATATGCCATATATGGAAGACGGTACTCCGGTTGATGTGGTTCTTAACCCGTTGGGCGTTCCGTCCCGTATGAACGTGGGACAAATTTTGGAAACTCACCTAGGTTGGGCTGCTAAAGAATTGGGTAAGCAATTGGATGAAATGTGTGAACAATATAAGCGCGGTGAAAAGACTGCGGAAGAATTGAACGCACGCTTGAAAGAAATTTACGGTGAAAAGCAATATAAAAACCAGATTGCAACTTTGAATGAAGCTGAAAAGATGGAAATGATTTCTAATCTTAAAGGCGGAATTCCGATGGCAACTCCGGTATTTGACGGTGCAACCGGTGATGATATAAACCGTATGCTTTCAATGGCCGGATTACCTACCTCGGGACAAATTGATTTGTACGACGGTCGTACCGGTGAAAAATTTGATCGTAAAGTAACCGTAGGCGTTATGTATATGATTAAATTACACCACATTGTTGATGAAAAGATGCATGCTCGTTCAATCGGTCCGTACGGTTTGGTTACCCAACAACCTTTGGGCGGTAAGGCTCAATTCGGTGGTCAACGTTTCGGTGAAATGGAAGTTTGGGCATTGCAGGCATATGGTGCCGCATATACCTTACAAGAAATGCTTACCATTAAGTCAGATGACGTTTCAGGCAGAACCAGAGTATATGAAGAAATTGTTCGCGGTGAAGACAGTTTTGATACCGGTATTCCGGAATCCTTCAATGTATTGGTTAAAGAAATCAAGTCTTTGTGCCTGAATGTTGAAATGTTGAATGAAGAAGCATAATTTTGGGGAGTTATATAAATGAATAATGAGTTAATGAATGTTTTTGATCCGCAACAGTTAGCTGCAGACAATTTTGATTCCATCAAAATTTCTATTGCTTCTCCGGAGCAGATTCGCTCTTGGTCTTACGGTGAAGTTAAAAAACCGGAAACCATCAACTATCGTACGTTTAAACCGGAAAGAGACGGTTTGTTCTGTGCTCGTATTTTTGGTCCGGTAAAAGACTACGAATGTTCTTGCGGTAAGTATAAACGTATGAAATATCGCGGTATCGTCTGCGAAAAATGCGGTGTTGAAGTTACACTTTCTAAGGTGCGTCGTGAGAGAATGGGACACATAGAATTGGCAGCTCCGGTTGCTCATATTTGGTTCTTAAAGTCTATGCCGTCACGTATTGCTACCTTAACGGATATTCCGGAAAAGTCATTGGAACGTGTTTTATACTTTGACAGCTATATTGTTATAGAACCTGGACTTACCGACTTGGCGGTTAATCAGTTGCTTAACGAAGATGAATATCAGGATGCAATCGATAAGTACGGTGAAGATGCTTTCAGAGCAGGTATTGGTGCCGAAGCTTTACGCGAAATTCTTTCGAAGATAGATTTAGATGCCGAAAGAGCTACGATGCGTGCCGAACTTAAAGAAACAACATCTGAAGCTAAGCGTAAAAAGTTGGTTAAACGCTTAAAGTTGGTAGAATCATTTATAAATTCCGATGCTAAACCGGAATGGATGATTCTGACCGTGTTGCCGGTTATTCCGCCTGATTTGCGTCCGTTGGTTCCGTTAGATGGCGGCAGATTTGCGACATCTGATTTGAACGATTTATATCGTCGTGTAATCAACCGTAATAATCGTTTGAAGAGATTAATAGAATTACATGCTCCGGATATTATCATCCGTAACGAAAAGAGAATGTTGCAAGAATCTGTTGATGCACTGTTTGATAACGGTCGCAGAGGCAGAGCTATTACCGGTACCAATAAGCGTCCGCTTAAATCTTTGGCAGATATGCTTAAAGGTAAGCAAGGTCGTTTCCGTCAGAACTTATTAGGTAAACGTGTTGATTATTCGGGACGTTCGGTTATTACCGTAGGTCCGGAATTGAAAATGCATCAGTGCGGTTTACCTAAGAAGATGGCTTTGGAATTGTTCAAGCCGTTCGTATACTCTAAATTAGAGAAATACGGTATGGCTACTACCATTAAAGCCGCAAAGCGTATGGTAGAAAAGGAACGTCCGGAAGTTTGGGATATTTTGGAAGAAGTAATCAGAGAGCATCCGGTATTATTAAACCGTGCTCCGACCTTACACCGTTTGGGTATTCAAGCTTATGAGCCGGTATTGGTTGAAGGTAAAGCCATTCACTTACACCCACTGGCTTGTACGGCATTCAACGCCGACTTTGATGGTGACCAAATGGCTGTTCACGTTCCGCTTTCGATTGAAGCTCAATTGGAAGCCCGTGTATTGATGATGTCTTCAAATAACGTATTATCTCCGGCCTCCGGTAAGCCGATTATCGTTCCTTCACAAGATATGGTTTTGGGTATTTACTATCTGACATATTGTATTGAAGAAATGGATAAAGATTATGCCAGAGATTCTAAAGAATATAAGGTATATTCCAGCAAAGAAGAATGTATGTTGGCATTAAACGCTAAGGCCGTTGATATGCATGAAAAAATCAAATGCCGTATGGAATATGTCGGTGATGACGGAAAATTCACCAAGGGTATTATCGAAACAACTCCTGGACGTATAATTGTTTCCGAGATTTTACCGAAGCATGAGGGTGTTCCGTTCTCTTTGGTAAATCGTTTGGTAAAGAAAAAGCAAATTTCACAAATCATTGACGAAGTATATCGTGTATGCGGCGGTAAAGAAACTTGTATCATGGCCGATGCAATTATGGGCTTGGGTTATAAGTATGCTTGTCTGTCCGGTATTTCATTCGGTAAGGATGACTTAATCGTACCAGATGCCAAAGAAAAGCTTATTGCCGAAACGTCGGAACAGGTTGCCGAGTTTGAACAACAATATCAGAACGGTTTGATTACCAAAGGTGAAAAATACAATAAAGTAGTTGATATTTGGGCATCTTGTACGGATAAGGTTGCTGATGCCATGATGAAGAACATATCCAAACCGCATGATAATATGCTGAACTCTGTGTTCATGATGGCCGATTCCGGAGCCCGTGGTAGTGCGGCTCAAATGCGTCAATTAGCCGGTATGCGTGGTTTGATGGCTAAGCCGTCCGGTGAAATTATTGAACAACCGATTATTTCAAACTTTAAAGAAGGTTTGACGGTGTCGGAATACTTTAACTCTACCCACGGTGCCCGTAAAGGTTTGGCAGATACCGCTTTGAAGACAGCTAACGCCGGTTATTTGACCCGTCGTTTGGTTGATGTCGGACAGGATGTGGTAATTACCGAAACCGATTGCGGTACCGAACGCGGTATCATTGTTCGTCCGGTTGTTGACAGCGGTCAGGTAATCGCTACCATCGGTGAGCGTATTTTGGGTCGTACGGCGCAGGAAGATATTATCCATCCGGAAACAGGTGCCGTCTTGGTTGAAAAAGGCAAGCTTATTGATGAAGCCGATGTAGAAAAAGTTGAGGCAGCCGGTGTTGAACAGGTTAAGATTCGTTCGGTATTGACATGCGAAAGCGAACATGGTGTTTGCGCCGCTTGTTACGGACGTGATTTGGCCAGAGGTAATCCGGTAAGTATCGGTGAGGCTGTAGGCGTAATTGCCGCTCAGTCAATCGGTGAGCCGGGTACCCAATTAACGCTTCGTACTTTCCACATCGGTGGTGCTGCTTCGAAATCAGCCGAACAATCAACGATTGAAGTACCTTTCTCGGGTATTTTGAAACTTGAAAACACTCACACCGTTACCAATTCGGAAGGAAATCTGATTATTATGTCGCGTAACTGCGATGTAGTTATCCAAGATAACCAAGGACGTGAGAAATCTCGTCACCATGTTCCATACGGAGCTAAGATTTTGGTTGAAGAAGGAACGGAAGTATCTAAAGGTCAGAAGATTGCCGAGTGGGATCCGTTTATGACGCCGATTATTTCCGAAAAAGAAGGTAAGGCCGAATTAGTTGACTTGATACCGAATGTATCGGTTAAAGAGACTATGGATGAGGCTACCGGTATCAGTTCTAAAATTGTTATAGACTGGCAATCCGGTTCTGCCAGTAATGCCAGCCTTAAGCCTAGTGTTATGTTGAAAAATGCCAAAGGTAAGCATGTTACATATGATTCGGGCAAAGAGGTTCGTTATTATCTGTCGGCTGATGCGGTATTAAACGTTGATAAGGATTCCGAAGTAAAGGTCGGTGACGTTATTGCTCGTATTCCGAGAGAAAGCACTAAGACAAAGGATATTACCGGTGGTTTGCCGCGTGTTGCCGAGCTGTTCGAAGCTCGTCGTCCGAAGGATCCGGCTATCATATCGGATATAGACGGTATGGTGGAATACGGTAAGGATTATAAAGCTAAACAACGCATTACGGTGATTCCGTCTGAAGGAAATCCGGTAGAATACTTAATCCCTAAGGGACGTCGTTTGGTTGTTCAAGACGGCGACCAGGTTAAGAAAGGTGATTTGTTGGTTGACGGCACTCCGGCACCGCATGATATTTTACGCGTGTTGGGTGTTGAAAAACTGGCAGAATATCTGGTACAGGAAGTTCAGGCAGTATACCGTCTGCAAGGTGTGGCAATTAATGATAAACACATTGAAGTGATTGTATCACAAATGCTTAAGAAAGTTGAAATTACCGATCCGGGTGATACAACATTCTTGGTGGGTGAACAGGTAGATCGCGATGTGTTTGAAGCTGAAAATGCCAAAATTGCAGCTGAAAAAGGCGTTCCTGCTCAATGTAATCCGGTATTGTTAGGTATTACTAAGGCAAGTCTGCAAACCAAATCATTTATCTCTGCAGCATCATTCCAAGAAACCACGCGTGTCTTGACCGAAGCTGCGGTTGAAGGTAAAGTTGATGATTTGAAGGGCTTGAAAGAAAATGTTATTGTCGGTAGATTGATACCGGCAGGAACAGGTAGAGTATTGCGTTCGTTGCGTAAAGTGGCAGCGCAAAATGACCGTGAAATACTGGAAATGAAACAACAAAATTCTGCAGAAGACGGAAGTGCCGTTCAGGCTATTTCACAAGAGCTTGATACAGAAAATTAGTTGTAGCATAAAATAAAATAAAAGAGGGAAACGGTTGTAAGTCGTTTCCCTTTTTTGTGTCTCGGTCAGTAAATCAGATATTAACCATATATTAGGTATTAAAATATAAAATACAATCAGTTAACTATGGAGAATTGCAATGAGAAAACTGATTGTTGCGTTAGCGCTTACGCTTTTGTACTGTCCGCAAAATGCCCAAGCTTGGTGGAATGTTAAGAATAGTATTTACACCGCAGCCCAAAAAGGGGATACGATTACTATAGAAAGAATTCTTGCAGAAGGTTATTCAATTGATGAAAAAGATTCTGACGGTAACACGGCATTGTGCACTGCAAGTTTGGATTATAATCCGTACGCATACGATTTGTTATTGAGCTATGGGGCGAATCCTTATGCTGCCTGCATGAATGGTGATGAGGAAAAAGTAACCAAAGCAGCAACCGATTATGACGCGTATTTGATTGGCGGAGGTATAGCTTTAGCCGCAGGTGGAATTATTGCGCTGTCTTCCGGAGGCGGTGGAGGCGGTGGCGGAGACACCCCTGTTTATGACCCGGTATTTGTAAATGATCCGGAATATAAATCGTCGGACTTTTATACATCAACGTACACCGCAACTAATTTCTTGGCATCCATAAATGCGGATGTTGCATATCGAAGATATTATAAGATGGATGAACTCGGAAACGTAACAAACACATTGCCGGGATCGTCTACGGTAGGAATTATCGATACCGGTGTTTACGGCGGACATAGTGAATTTTCCAATGGCATAGGAGGCAGTAAAGTATCGGGATATAACTATGACTACGGTCCTTGTGTGGGTGGAAATATCAGAAATTGTTGGAAATTCAATGAAGATGATAATACACTTACATTAATGGATGATGTAGGTCAACCTACCGAGTATTACGGGATGACGGATGCCGAGCATTATAACGCATGGGTAGACGCATATCCTGAAAATTATGATTGGAACACCTATAGAGAAAGATCCGACAGTTATTATCCGATAACAAAAGTTGAAAAGAATCCTTTAGATGATGAAAGCAGATATGATCATGGTACTCATGTGGCCGGAATTATTGCCGCCAATCATAACGGTGTAGGAATGATGGGCGTTGCCTTTTCCAATACGGATATAGAGGCTGTGCGTTGGGATTTTATGTCTCCTTTATATAATCCGATAAAAACTTTGGTTGATGATAAAGTTGTGGCAATTAATATGAGTCTGGGAACTACAGCCAACTCAAGCAGAAGTTCTCAGTACTACTACAATACTGATGATATGTATGATGGTTGGGTTGATGCCGCAGGTTATACAATAAGCCAATATGACACTACCGGAACATATAAAGACGGCACGATTTGGGTAAAGGCCGCCGGTAACAACGGATATGATTATCCGGATATAGAATCGGGAATTAAGTTGGTAGGTGCTTATTCCGATTTGATGATGTTGGTAGTGGTAAATGTTGAAGTTAAGCTCAATGATGACGGAACGGTAAATACATATAACCTCGTCAATTCATCAAATAAATGCGGAAATACTTCGGGATATTGTATTGCCGCTCCGGGAAGACGTATTGCCTCTACCGATACGGATGGCGAGTATATAATAATGAGCGGTACATCGCAGGCAGCCCCGATGGTTACCGGTGCGATAGCGTTTTTGAAAAATGCGTATCCTAGTATGAAATCGGAGCAAATAATAAGTTTGCTGATGAACACTGCCAATAAGAATGCTGAAAGCGGTTATGACGAAGAAGTATACGGTGCCGGCTTATTGGATTTGGGTGCGGCTTTACAGTATCAATCTCCGGCAGGAACTTCAAGTATTGTAACGGTAAGCGGTAATTCTCTGGATAGTTCTTCTGTTCGTTTGGATAATGCCTCATTAAATGTGTCATCAAGTTTGGCTTCAGGTTTACTTAAAGCTTTGCCTGAGAGCGTTACGGTATTTGACGCTTATGGTCGTGCGTATGAATATTCGACTTCAAATTATGTAAGAAGTACCCATTCCGGTTATAAGAATTTTAAGTCAGACGTGGAACACATAATACCGTCACATAAAAAACATGATGTATGGCAGGGCGATATCCACTTCAAGTATGCCATGGGCGGAAGCGGTTCCGACGGTTTGAATTATATGATGACGGAATACAAACAGGGTCGCCATAAAACGGGCTTCTATTACAGTGAAAACAGTAAATACGAGCATCCTGAGGGTAAGCATTCGGATATGACGAACCCGTATATGTCGTTTAATTCGGCCTACGGAGTCACCCACAGTTATGAATTAAACAACAGATTAAGCTTGAAAATGGATATATCCGGCGGTGAAAACGGCTTGTATGACGGCTCCAGAGATTATCAAGATGAAAAGTTTAAGAAGTTGTCCTATGGTTTTAACAGCGGTTTGGAATATCAATATACAAAATCCTTAAAATTGGGAATAAGCAGCGGTATGTTGTATGAGCAAGGCGCGTTGTTGGGAACAAACGGAAATAATGCGTTTGATTTAAGCGGCGGTGAAACATATCACGTAGGCTTAACCACAACGTTGCAAGCAAGCAAAAACATAAAATTGACAGGTAGTTACTATCAAGGTTACAGCAAACCGCAAAGTACCAGTTCTGGCATGATAAGAACGACGAATTTAATAAGTTCGGGATTTGCGGCGGATGCGAATTATCAATATGACGAAGCGACGAGTTTCGGTTTGAGATTGTCGTCTCCGTTGAAGATAGAAAAGGGTGGTGTTGTTGTCGATATGGCCAGTGGTCGCGATGTAGAGAGCGATCAGGTATACAGAAAGCAATATCAGGCCTCGTTAAAGAGCAATCGCCGCGAATACAAGTTATCATTTTATGCGGATAAAGACGTGAATGAAGACATAAGTTTAAGTACGGAATTAGGCGTCAGATTTAATCCGGAACATACGGATGCCAGCAATGACTATCGCGCTTTATTCGGTCTGAGTTGGAACTTTTAATTTGTGAAACAGGAGCTTGAATGAATAATGATTTTTGGCGCTCAAAGCGGTTTGTACCGCTTTTGATTACGCAGTTTTTCGGAGCATTTAACGACAATCTTTTCAAAAATACATTAATGACTTTCGTTGCTTATAAAATGATAAGCGACGAACAGACTGTCAGTATTTATGCCAATATTATTGCGGCAATTTTCATACTGCCGTATTTCCTGTTTTCGGCATTTGCCGGTCTCATTGCCGATAGGTATAATCGCGCACATCTTACTCGCATATTGAAAATAATCGAATTTGTCTTGATGATTGGTGCCGGATTTCTGTTCATATCTAAGAGTTTATATCTGCTTATATTTATATTATTTCTGATGGGATTACAGTCGACGTTCTTTGGGCCGATTAAATATGCTTTGCTTCCGCAACTTCTGCGCTCGGAAGAATTGATTGCCGGTAATGCCTATGTTGAAGCCAGTACTTATATTTCTATTATTTTAGGCTCTGTTTTGGGTACATTACTGCCTATTTCATTAAGTATTGCGTTACTATTGGTATGTGCAATCACGGGAATGATATCCAGCTATTACATACCGAGCAAACCGGGGGTGCGACCTGAGGCAAAAATCAGTTTTAATATATTCGGTCAAATTAAAGAGAACCTGCAGCTCATTCGTTCTCATATTATAGTATACAGGGCAATTATAGGGGCTACATGGTTTTGGATTTTGGGAGCTTTCTTCTTAACACAACTGTTTCCTTTGTGCAGTAAAGTGTTTAATACCGAGGCCGAAGTCGTAACCTTGTTTTTGATTTTGTTCTCTTTGGGTGTAGGTTTCGGTTCGGTTTGTTGTAACAAAATATTGAAAGGCGAGATTTCCGTTATCTATGTGCCTTTAAGTGCCATCGGACTCAGCTTCTTTGCCTTTATGGTATATGCGTTATCGGTAGGTTTTGTTACTCCGAGCACTCCGTTATCATTAGCACAATTTCTGCTTATGCCGCGTGGTTTTTGTATTTGCATATGCTTATTTGCTTTTGCATTTATGGGCGGATTATATGTGGTACCGCTTAATGCTTTGATGCAAAAGAAAGCTCCGCCTAAGTATGTGGCGGCGGTTATTGCCGGTAATAACATTATTAATTCTCTTGGCATGGTCGGTATTTCAATATTTGCCTTGGTT
>Ga0265299_10004761_pt1 | contig 12743 bp, 6 predicted proteins | sample AusTroGonzalo_MG_4_FD_193485 | JGI IMG/M metagenome (GOLD analysis project Ga0265299, IMG submission 193485) | Bovine rumen microbial communities from tropical cattle in Woodstock, Queensland, Australia - Gonzalo_02 | ecosystem: Host-associated > Mammals > Digestive system > Stomach > Rumen ...
AGGTCGTCAGGGGCCAGTTCGATACTCTGTCCATTACTACTAAGCACGAAATTCTCAAACGTCCGCGTCGCCTGCAACATCACGGAAAACTCATAGTGATTAGGCTCGATATAGTCGTCCTGCGTCCTGTCGAAGCCTCGAATGGTCTCCCGTATGCTATGTTTCTCTCTCGTCTTCAGGGTGTCAGCCGAATGATTTTCTGCGACCATCACTGCATCCTTTCTTTCGGCATGAGCCTGAGCAACAGAGAGAACAAACAGCAACACCAGAATCCTTTCCAACATCTCCACCAGCCTTAGAACTTACTTAGTATGCGGTCCATCACCCAGTTGACAGGCGTGGCCGACACACTGGTACATGTACAGATGCCCAGTCCCTGCAAATGCTCAATCACGTTCTTAATCAACGGATATTGCACATACGGCGGATTAGGCACCGTTATCAGCTCGTCGCCCTGACTCGTCTGCAGCCTGATGGGGTTATAGTCAAACACGGAGAAGCTCACCTGCCCTTCCGTTCCTATAATTTCAATACAGTCCTCGCGGGCACTCTCGTGGGCCACGTAGCACCACGAACCGCTACCCGGCAGTCCATTTTCAAAACAGAAACAGGCGCTCACAGAGTCCTCAGCGTCATAGAGACCACCCCTGTTGGCACAGATGCCACTCGCCTCGAGGATGACGCCAAACATATCCTGCAACAGATCCAACTGATGAGGGGCCATGTCGTAGAAATAACCGCCTCCTGCAATCTCGGGTTGCAAGCGCCAAGGCAGAGGCGAACCAGTCCTGATGGCCTCGGCATCAGCTGCACGCAAGGGCTCTGTATAGCGTATCTGGACGTTGAGTACCTTACCTATACGTCCACTTTTCACAATCTCCTTAACCTTTTGGAAATAAGGTAAATAACGACGATAGTAAGCCACAAAACACGGCACACCCGTCTGCTCAGAGATACGGTTGATACGGGCACAGTCGTCATAGCTGCCAGCCAACGGTTTCTCCACATACACGGGCTTACCCGTCTTCATGGCCATGATGGCATAAGTGGCATGACTCGAAGGAGGCGTGGCCACATAGATAGCATTCACGTCGGGGTCGTCGATCAGTTCCTGGGCATCGGTGTACCATTTCTTGATGCCATGCGCCACAGCATAAGTACGGGCACGCTGCTCCGTGCGGCTCATCACCGCCTCCACGCACGAACCCTCGACCTCGCTAAACGCTGGTCCGCTCTTCTTCTCGGTTACTTCACCGCAACCGATGAATCCCCACCTTAACTGTTTCATATCACAATCTGGGTGCAAAGGTACGAAAAAAAGTTGTAACCGATAACGGATTTTTGAGAAATATGTACAAAACTCACTAGTAAATCAGGGGGTAAAGTTTCAAAATTAACAAAAATGTTTCAAAATATGCAAAATTATAGTATAGTACTCATACTATATATGGCGTTTTGGAGAAAAATAACTAACTTTGTCTGCAAACAAACTATAAATATACAAACGCAATAAAAACCAAAATTATAAATAAATATAACGTATAAACAACATGAGAATGAAATCAATTAAATGGACATTGATGCTCGGCACCATTGCCGGGCTGGTGTCGTGCGGCATAGACATGCCCAAAGAGACACAGTCGTCGTTTGAAACAATGACAGTGAAGAAATCAGACATCGAACTTCCTTATAAGTTCAGTGCCAGGATGAAAGGTCAGAACGACGTAACGGTAACGCCACAGGTGAGTGGCCAGTTGATGAAGATTTGCGTGGCCGAGGGCCAGCAGGTGAAGAAGGGACAGACGCTCTTTGTCATCGACTCGCGCAATGCCCAGTTGGAGCTGGAGGCTGCACAGGCCAACCTGCAGGCAGCTCTGGCTCAGGAGAACTCTGCCAAGCTGGAGTATGAGTCGAACAAGAACCTGTTTGAGAAGAAAATCGTAAGCAGTTATTTGCTGAACAACTCAGAAAACTCCTACAAGCAGGCCCAGGCTTCGGTGGCTCAGGCTAGGGCTGCTGTGAACCGTGCCAAGGTGAACCTCGGCTTTTGTACTATCACGGCTTCGGTATCCGGCGTGATCGGTGAGATTCCCGTGCGCACCGGTGATCAGGTTTCGCCAATGACACAGTTGACCATGCTGAGCGGTAATACGACGATGTATGCCGAGTTCTCAGTAACGGAGGCTCTTGTCGAGTCGATGGTGAAGGAAGGCGTGAAGGCATCGGAGGTGGAAAAATATCTTGCCAACCTGCCTCCTGCAACATTTGTTATGAAAAATGGTACGGAGTATCCTCACAAGGGTCGTGTCGTCAGTCTGACAGGTGTTGTGAATGCAGCTACCGGTTCGTTGACTGCCAAGGTCTCGTTCCCCAACCCCGATGGTCATCTGTACTCTGGCATACAGGGTACGGTGGTGATGAACTTCGCCGAGAAGGAAGTGATGCTCGTTCCCCAGAATGCTGTGGTACGCCTGCAGGATAAGTCACAGGTTTATAAAGTGCAGGCCGACAGTACGGCTACTGCTGTTGAGGTGACCATCGAAGACACTGGCAATGGTAAGGACTTCATCATTACCAGCGGTTTGAATGTGGGTGACAAGATTGTGACCACAGGTGCCAATAACGTGACGGAAGGACAGAAAGTCATATTTCCGGAGGAAGTAAAGAGTGAGTAGTATGAAAAATAATATTTTTATTAATAAATATGTGATGGCATGCGCCATCTCTATTGTGATTGCGCTGGTGGGCTATATCTCGATGAGCACACTGGCAGTCGAGCAATACCCTGATATAGCACCGCCTACGGTGTCGGTTAACACCAGTTACTCCGGTGCTGACGAGAACACGGTGATGAAGTCGGTCATCCAGCCTCTGGAAGAGGCCATCAATGGTGTGCCCGACATGACCTATATGACCTCTAAGGCAGCCTCTGATGGTAGTGCTGATATTACAGTCTACTTTAAGCAGGGCACTGATCCCGACATGGCGACGGTAAACGTACAGAACCGTGTGACCCAAGCACAGGCCCTATTGCCTGCCGACGTGATCAAGGTCGGTGTGAAGGTAGAGAAACGTCAGAACAACATCCTACAGATCTTCGCCGTGAAGAGTGCCGATGGAAAATACGACGAAGACTTCGTGTCGAACTACGTAGATATCAATGTCAAGCCGCGTCTGATGCGTATCACTGGTGTGGGTAACGTACAGAGTCTGGGTAACACTTACGCCCTACGCATCTGGCTGAAACCCGACGTAATGGCACAGTACGGTCTGACACCCAATGAGATCTTTGCTGCCATCGGCGGACAGAGCTTCGTATCGGCTGTGGGTTCGCTGGGTGAGCAATCGGAAAACTCCTATCAGTACTCAATGCAGTACAAGGGTACGCTGAAGAGCGTCGAGGAATTCAACGACATTGTGCTGCGCACTAGTGGTGGCGGTATGCTGCATCTGAGCGATGTGGCCGAAGTGAAGATTGGTGCCATGAGTTATAATTTCACCTCGAATGTCCAGGACCGTCCAGGTGCAATGTTCATGGTATTTGCGGCACCGGGTGCCAATGCTACCGAGGTGAACGCCCGCATCAAGAAGGCGTTTGAGGAGGCGAAGAGGACAATGCCTGCCGGACTGGAGGTAGTTACCTTGATGACCAGTGACGACTTCCTCTTTGCAGCCATACATAACGTGGTCGAGACGCTCGTCATCGCTATCATCCTCGTTATCTTGGTGGTGTTCTTCTTCCTGCAGAACTTCAAGGCAACCATCATCCCCTCGATCTCAATCATCGTGTCGTTGCTGGGCACTTTCGCTATCGTTTCGCTGGCAGGCTTCTCACTCAACATTCTAACGTTATTTGCCTTAGTGCTGGCCATCGGTACGGTGGTAGATGACGCCATCGTGGTGGTCGAGGCCGTCATGGCAAAGATGGAGGGTGGTATCAGCGATGCCCGTGAAGCTACCCGACAGGCCATGAGCGAGGTATCGGTAGCCGTAGTATCGTGTACCTTGGTATTTATGGCTGTGTTTATTCCTGTGACCTTTATGCCCGGCACCTCAGGCACGTTCTTCACCCAGTTTGGTGTGACGATTGCCTCTTCTGTCGGTCTGTCGTGCGTATCGGCCCTCACACTCTGTCCTGCTCTCTGTGCCATCATGATGCGCATGAAGGAAGGCAAGCAGGAGGGCAAGGGCCTGACCTACTACACGAGGAAGGCCTACACTGTGAGTTATAATGCCATCTACAACAAATACAGCAAAGCCGTCCAAAAGTTCATCAAGCGCCCTATCATGGCATGGAGTCTGTTGGCACTGGCTGCCGTTTTGCTGGTATTCTTCATGAAGAGCCTGCCTTCAGGTCTTGTGCCTCAGGAGGACCAGGGTGTGTTTCTGGCTGAGTTGCGTGCACCGGAAGGTACCACGTTGAAGCAGACCCGTGAGATGGTGAAACAAGTGGAGGCAAAAGTGAAGAATATTCCTGAGCTGGAGAGCTTCGCCGTATGCTGCGGCTATGGTATGTACTCGGGTGCCGGTTCCAACTTCGCCACCCTCATCGTCCGTCTGAAGAACTGGGACGAGCGTCCAGGCATGAACCATCTGCTGACCCTCGTCATGTATCGATTCTATTTTGACTGTCAAGACATTAAGGATGTACAGGTGCTACCCTTCGAGCTGCCTCAGATTCCAGGCTATGGTACGAGTAACAGTGTGAGCCTGATTGTGGAGGACCCAACCGATGGCAACCTGTCGGAGTTTGCCAGGCAGACCGAGCACTTCTTGACCAAATTGTCGGAGCGCCCGGAAATTGCTTCCGCCATGTCAACGTACTCTGAGCGCTTCCCGAAATATCAGGTCGATGTTGATCCTGCCCAGTGCGACCGTGCTGGTGTGTCACCTGCCGACGTGCTCAATACGCTTGGTACCTTCTGTGGTGGCGCCTACATCGGCAACTTCAACCAATTTGGTAAGGTTTACCGTATCATGGCTGCAGCCTCGCCCGAATACCGTCTCGACCCGCAGTCGCTACACAACATCTTCGTACAGGTTGGCAACGGTAATATGGCTCCCATCTCCGAATTCGTTACACTGAAGGAAATTGTAGGTCCGCCAAATATCGAGCATTTCAACTTGTTCCAAAGTATTACCTGCTACATCTCCACTGGTAGCGGCTACACCGAGGGTGATGCCCACAAAGCCATCGCCGAGGTGTTCAAGGAGGAGATGCCCTCAACAGCCACCTATGAGTACAGCGGCATGTCGCGCGAGTTGGAAGAGGCAGCTGGCTCTAACGCCACCACTCTTATCTACGTGATTTGCGCTATCCTGATTTACCTCATCCTGGCATCGCTTTATAACTCTTGGTTCACACCGTTGGCCGTGTTGTTCAGTGTGCCCTTCGGACTGATGGGTGCTTTCGTCTTTGCTTTCTTCGGTAATATGTTGGGTTTGCCTGGTATGGACAACAACATCTATCTACAGACGGGTGTCATCATGCTGATTGGCTTGTTAGCTAAGACGGCCATCCTGATTACCGAGTTTGCTACTGAGCGCCGTGCTCAGGGTATGACCATCAGTGAAGCAGCCTTTGAGGCTTGTAAGGAACGTCTGCGCCCGATTCTGATGACAGTGGCCACGATGATTATCGGTATGATACCGCTCGTCATCGAGGGTGGTGCTGGTGCCAACGGTAACCGTGCCCTTGCCCTGGGTGTCATCGGCGGTATGAGCGTGGGTACCATTGCCCTACTCTTCGTTGTACCGGCCTTCTTCATCGTGTTCCAGAAACTGCATGAGAAATTCCAAAGCGCTCCTAAAGTGAAAAGTGAATCATAAATATGAATTGTGAAATATGAAATGTAGAAATATCATAGCAGTCGCAGTTGTGGGTTTTATGCTCACGGGCTGCGGCATCTATAACAAGTATGAGCAGAATACACCTACGCCTTCCGATGCTTTTGGTAGCGACGAGAGCATCCTGGCGGCAACAGGCGAGACGACCATCGCCCAGATGTCATGGCGAGAGTTCTTCACCGACCCACTGCTTCAGCAACTTATTGAGCAGGTACTGGCAAACAATACCGACCTCAACTCGGCACGCATTGCCATAGAGAAGAGTCAGGCTGCGCTGACGGCTGCAAAGCTGGCCTACCTGCCGTCACTCTACTTTGCGCCGCAGGGCACACTGGCCAAGTTCGACGATAACCCCTGGTCGAAAACCTACAACCTGCCGCTACAGCTGTCGTGGGATGTCGACGTGTTCGGTTCTATCACCAACAAGAAGCGCGCAGCAAAGGCTGTGCTCCTGCAGGCCCAGATGGGTGAGGAGGCTATACGCACCAACCTCATCAGTGCCGTCGCCCAGCAGTATTACATGCTGCAACTGCTCGACCGCCAGTTGGACATCCTCACCATGACCGACAGTCTGTGGAACGCCTCATTAGAGATGCAGAAAACACTCTGGGAGAACGGTAAGGCCTATTCTACTGCCGTCAACCAGATGGAGTCCTCCTATCTGAATGTGAAGACGCAGATCGTCGATACGCGCCGTAACATCATTGCCACGGAGAATGCCCTCAGCCGACTGATGGCGACAAGCCCGCAGCACATCGCACGCCAGAAGTGGGGTGCCTCCGCACTGGAGAAGCGACCCGAGAATGGCGCCAGCCAGCGTATGTTCGACCCAGCGTTCTTGAAAGTAGGTGTGCCCGCCACGATGCTTGAGTTGCGTCCCGACATCCGTATGGCCAACCACGCGATGGCCGAGGCCTTCTATAACACGCAGGCCGCCCGCGCCGCCTTCTTCCCTTCAATCACACTGACGGGAACGGCTGGCTGGACCAACTCCGCTGGTGGCATGGTGATCGATCCCGGTAAACTGCTCCTCAGTGCCGTCGGCCAGTTGACGCAGCCCATCTTCGCCCGTGGCCAGCTGAAGGCCAACCTGAAGATCAACAAGTTGACACAGGAAGACTTGCAGAAGAAATACGTGCAGACCGTGATCGATGCCGGAAACCAGGTGAACGAGGCGATGGCCGACTGTCAGGCTGCCCGCGAGAAATACGACTACTATTATCGTCAGGTTGAGGTACTCTACAATGCATACGCCGGCACCCACGAACTGATGGATAATGGTAAGGCCAGCTACCTTGAAGTGCTCACCGCTCAGGAGAGCTTGCTCAGTGCCCAACTCAGTGAGGCTGCAAACATGTACAACGGCGCCAAGGCTGTCATCGCCCTATACATTGCCCTCGGAGGCGGCACGAAATAGTCATTATAAAAGATTGGCAGATTATGTCACAATTAGAACCTCTCATGTCCGACCTTGCGCTGATTCTCATCTGCGCAGGTATCATGACACTCCTCTTCAAGAGCCTTAAACAACCCATCGTCTTGGGTTACATCGTAGCGGGATTCCTCGCCTCGCCGAACATGCCTTACATGCCCAGTGTTTCGGACATGCACGGCATCCATCTGTGGAGTGATATCGGTGTTGTCTTCCTGCTTTTCGCCCTTGGTCTGGAATTCTCTTTCAAGAAAATCCTGAAGATGGGCGCGGCACCGATCATCGCCGCCATCGCCATTATCATTAGCATGATGTACGTTGGCTCGCTTGCAGGTCACCTCTTCGGATGGAGCGATATGGACTGTATCTACCTGGGCGGTATGCTGGCCATGTCATCGACCACCATTATCTTCAAAGCCTTCGACGACATGGGCCTGCGAAAGGAGCGCTTTGCCAGCCTTGTACTTAGTGTGCTTATCATCGAGGACATCCTCGCTATCGTACTCATGGTGATGCTCTCGACCCTTGCTGTCAGCAAGGAGTTCGAGGGCACACAGATGCTCACATCCATCCTGCAGTTAGGATTCTTCCTGGTTCTCTGGTTTGTGGTGGGCATCTACCTCATCCCACTTTTCTTGAAGAAGGCAAAGCCATTGATGAACGAAGAAACCCTGCTCATCACGGCTCTGGCCCTCTGCTTTGGCATGGTGGTGTTTGCCTCTGCCGTAGGCTTCTCGGCTGCATTCGGTGCCTTCGTCATGGGAAGCATCCTCGCAGAGACTGTCGAGGCCCAAAAGATAGAGCATTTGGTGTCACCTGTCAAGAATCTCTTTGGCGCCATCTTCTTTGTGTCGGTCGGTATGATGGTCGATGTGGCACTCATCATCGAATATATTGTGCCCATTCTATGCATCATCATAGCCATCATGCTGGGGCAGACCATCTTGAGCACCTGCGGTTTCCTGCTTTCCGGACAGTCGCTGAAGACCTCTATGCAGTGCTCATTCTCGCTGACACAGATTGGTGAGTTTGCCTTTATCCTGGCCACCCTTGGCACCTCGTTGCATGTCACCAGCGACTTCCTCTATCCTATCGTCGTCGCCGTGTCTGTCTTCACGACGTTTACCACGCCTTATATGATTCGCCTGGCTGAACCTGCCTATAACGTGGTGGCACGCGTGCTGCCAACTAAATGGATCGCCAAGTTGGAGCGTAACTCCTCCGATACCGAGGAAGAGGAAGAACCCGACGAGATACGCCTGCTCTGGCGTAGTGAATTCAAACGTTATGTCTTCATTTTGCTGATCAACAGTGTGCTCTGTATGGCTATTATCGCCATCATGTACTATTACGGCGCACCACTGATTTACGGTATGCTGCCTGATCCCTGGTCTGGCATCGTCACCGCTATTGTCACTCTGTCTATCTGCGGCCCCTTCCTTTGGTCTCTGATGCGTCAAGGCGGCAATAGTGATAATGTCAATAGAATTTGGTACGAAGGGGGGCGCAACGAGCGTATCAAAATGTCGGCATTGGGCATTCTGCGTTTAGCCATCGGTGCCGCCATCATTGCCTATATTATTGGCAATACGTTGCCTATGATTGGTATGTACGGCATATTCGCTGTGATAGCCGTTGGACTCTCTATCTTCATGTCACCCTCTTTGGAGAAACGGAGTGATTCTATGACCAAGACCTTTACCGATAATCTGAATGAACGTGAACAAAATCAATAACATATAATTATGAAACTGTTTTTAACCCTCATCGCTGTTGCACTGACATCTCAGGCCAGCGCAGACAACTATCGCGACATGAAACCCCTTACACTGGACACACCAGAAATGAAGGCTGAACTGGTTGACTTGCCCGAACGGAGTTCCATTTGCCTCGACATGGCAGTCCCATCTGCCAGTTCAAAGATGGACTTTGATTTCTTCAAGTCGAAGACGAATCCAGGTGTTAAACCCTATAAGTTCATGGATGACATGACCTTCGTGGGCATACCCCTGTTCGTGGCTGGTTGGGCTATTAAGGGCGACAAGGCGATGTTCCGCGTCAATGCCAAAGCGGATCAGGGTGGTAAGAAGAATACCCAGTTGCTCACCGACTTCAAGACTGGTATCGACGACTATACACAGTTCTTTGGCCCCGCCATGGTGGTCGGTTTGAAGTTGGGCGGTTATGAAGGACGAAGTGACTGGCCTCGCTTGTTGGCAAGTGCCGCTGCTTCATACGCCATTATGGCTGGTTTTGTCAATGGCATCAAATACACGGCTAAAGAGATGCGCCCCGATGGCTCCACTGCCAACTCATGGCCCTCAGGTCATACAGCAACAGCTTTCGTCGGTGCCTCGTTGCTCCACAAAGAATATGGACTTACCCGTTCGCCCTGGTGGTCAGTGGCTGGCTATGGCGTGGCTACGGCAACAGGTGTGATGCGTGTGCTCAACAACCGTCACTGGATCAGCGACGTCATGTCGGGTGCTGGTATCGGTATCATGTCCACCGAGTTGGGCTATGCTCTCTGCGACCTGATGTTCAAAGGAAAAGGCCTTCTACGCAACGACTTGTTGATGGATTACGAAAAGCCCTCTTTCTTCGCTATCTCCATGGGTGTGGGCCTTGGCAACAAGGACCTCGAGTTTGAGGATCAGGGAGAGACAATGAGCCTCAAATTCCGTGCCGCCACAGTGGTCGATGCCGAGGGCGCCTACTTCTTCAACAAGTACGTAGGCGTGGGTGGTCGCCTCAGGGTCAGGGCACAGTCGGCCAAGGATTTCGGTGACTTTGCCAATTATGTGGGCGCCGAGGATTTATTTGTCTGGGATGGTCTACAACCCCTCTATGAAGATGCATTTCCCAATGACTTCCCGTCTGGTAATGAGAACCAGAATGAGATGAACTATTATAAGAAGGTAGGCTATGGGGCTGAAACTGAGAGTGAATGGAATGCCAACGCTCCTGTCACCAACAGCTATGGCATTGTGAAGAGCGACCACATTACCGAGTTCACTGGCAGTGTCGGTGTCTATTTTAATCTGCCCCTCGGCACCCGCTTTTCCTTGGGTACTAAGGCGCTTATCGGTCGTTCCATTACACAGGAACTTGACATCGACGGCTACGCTGAAGGTAACAGGAAAGATATCAGTTACACGATGACGCTCGACAACCGTCCGGGTTATAAGGATAACTTTGGCGACCCCACCTTGTCGCTTAACGACCTACAGTATCCCAACAACACGGGTGAGAAATGGACCGACGAGTGGGAATACCTTACTGTGGGTGCAAAGTCATCCACCTCGTTTGGCACGGGACTCTCGCTGACCTATCGCTACAAGTCCAATTTCTCCTGGCGCATCTACTGTGATTACGACTATACCCGCAAGGACTTCACGGCTACGTACGACCCCTTCCACTTCGTACAGAAGAGTATGACCAGTGGTGCCAGCATGCTGGCTGACACTGCACTCTCGATTTCGACAAAAGAGTATGCCGATGGTCAGGGTATAGAGCCCAGAGAGTACAAGGTCCGCAAGCACATGAACTACGTGACGCTGGGTCTCTCGTTTTTGGTAAACCTCTAAAACAGGTCGGGACTGGGGGCGCCTTAGATGGCGACATGAAATGATAGTAAATATGAGTAAAAGCAAGTTTTCACGTCGCATCACCTGGCGCGTCATCTTAATTATGAGCCTCTTCAATGTGCTGATCATTGGAGCGGTGATTTTATTCGATTTGGGCATGTCGCGATTTGAAAGTAAAACACGTGCACAACACTTGATATACGGAATCAGCGGCAAATTGGAAGCCATGGTGAGTACGATGGAAATAGCGGCAACGAACAATGTGGCAGAAATTGAGAACAACTTAGAATGCCCAGAGAAAGTGCAACAGGCTCTGGTACACGAACTACAGTTGAATCCATTCTATATAGGTTGTGCCGTTGCTTTAGAACCAGACTATTATGCCAGTCAGGGTCGTTGGTACGAGCTATACACATCTTTTAGCGACAGCGCCCATATCGAACAGAAACAAATTGGGTCAGCGCAACACGACTATTTCAATCAGGATTGGTATCAAAAAGGATTGAATCTCGAGAAAGGGAAAGGCTACTTGACAGCCCTCTATCTCGACAAGGATGGCGGAAAACGCATAGTAAGTACCTACGTAAAACCCATATTCGACCGCCAAGACCGCAAAGTGGGCGTATATGGCATTGACATCAATATCAACTGGCTCGAAAACGCTATTATCAATGAGGAAAACAAATTCAAAGAGATAGAAAGACTAGATAACGATCCGAATAATCCTGATGACGACGATGTGTATTTTTTCATACAGATCATTGACAGCAAGGGCAGGAATATCGCAGGTTCGAAATTGATAGACGACAATATTCTCCAGACCATATTAAAGAAGGACAGCATTGCCTTTGAAAAGATGACGATTGGGGATATTAATTATAGCATCAGTTCGAAGCGGATAGCCAATACTGACTGGACCCTCGTACTGGCTCAGCATGAAAGATTCGTTCTACTTCACGGTTACTTCCTTGCCTGCGTCATCTTGTTCTTCATGACCATTGGCGGAATCGTCATTTTCTTCTTTATGAGGCATAGCATACGACGAACCATCAGACCGCTACGCTATCTTTCTGACTCTGCCCACGAGGTGGCCCACGGCAACTTCGACACACCGCTACCCATATTTAAGCATCAGGACGAGATAACTGAGTTACGCGACTCATTCGACACCATGCAGCAGTCGCTAAAACAGTATGTGGACGATTTGAAGGAAGCAACAGCCGCGAAGGCCTCGATAGAGAGTGAGCTGAAGGTGGCTCACAAAATACAGATTTCGATGCTGCCGAAGAAGTTTCCCCCCTTCCCTACTCGCAAAGATATTGAGTTGTATGGCATGCTGACTCCAGCCAAAGCCGTGGGGGGCGATCTTTACGATTTTTTCATCAATGACGACAAACTATTCTTCTGCATTGGCGACGTGAGTGGCAAGGGGGTACCTGCTTCGCTGGTGATGGCTGTTACGAGGACACTGTTCCGCAACGTGGTGACCCACACAGTTCACCCAAGCGAAATGGTCAGAATCATGAACAATGACATGAGCAATGGAAACGACGAGATGATGTTTGTCACGCTGTTTGTCGGTGTGCTCGACCTGAAGACTGGCCATCTGAGCTACTGCAATGCGGGGCACGAGGCGCCATACATAGGCCACTCGTTGCTGTCATGTCATTCGAATCTGAGCATCGGACTGATACCTGACAGGGACTATAAGGGGCAAGAGACAGAGATAGCTCATGGCACGACGATCTTCTTATACACTGACGGACTGACAGAGGCCATGAATGCGAACAAAAAACCGTTTGGCAAGGATCGCGTGAAAGAGATTGTGACTGCACTGCCGCCCGACATCTGCCCACAGATAATGATAGAAACGATGG
>Ga0265299_10004763_pt1 | contig 12739 bp, 7 predicted proteins | sample AusTroGonzalo_MG_4_FD_193485 | JGI IMG/M metagenome (GOLD analysis project Ga0265299, IMG submission 193485) | Bovine rumen microbial communities from tropical cattle in Woodstock, Queensland, Australia - Gonzalo_02 | ecosystem: Host-associated > Mammals > Digestive system > Stomach > Rumen ...
TCACCCGTATAGTCGTCACCCACCTGCCACTGCTCATGCTGAGGCTCGGCGAAACCACCCCAACCCCAGAAGTTACAGCCTGCGAAGTAACCACCCTGTTCGGCATTATCACCCACAAGCGAGAATACGTATTCATAGAATCCATCACGACCCTTAGTCGGCGTGCCAAGAGCAAACTGGAAACCGTCACGTGGATAACCGAACTCCTCCATTACAAGGGGTTTCTTTATCTTAGCACAGATATCCAAATGGCGGTCGATGTAATCTTTGGTATTCACCTTGGCACGGGGCAGATTCTCGATCAGCGAATCCGGCTTAACCCAACTCCAGTTATAGGGCCACAGGTGGATATTGGCATAGCCGATATTATTGTCAGCACAGATACGCTCCCAACAATCGAAGTCGCCCTCACAACCCCAGGCGCCTTCACTACCTACGGAAACAAGGTGATTAGGATCGAGTTCGCGAATGAGGGCAGCAGCCTCACCAATCCACTTCTCAAAGGCGGGTAGCGCCTCACGGGAGAAGGCTCGGGGCTCATTGCCAATCTGCCATGACATGATGGCAGGGTCATCCTTATAGGCCAAACCTGTATAACGGTTCGTGCGACCAATAATAAAACGCACGTAATCGTAGAACAACTGATGAGCCTTCTCGTTAGTGGCATACTTACTCATTGCCTGCATAAAAGCAGGATATCCCACGTCATCGGGACGGGGTTGTTTACCCTCACCGGCCTGCTCGAGATAGAAGCCATAGCCTCCACTCCACTCCCAGGAGTTGTTCAGATAAAGCACGGCCACCATCTGACGCTTGCCCATCTCCTGTAGCAGATAGTCAAGTCCGGCAAGGATGGTATCATTATACACGCCCGGGGCAACCTGCAATGTCGGTTCCACCTTGGTCTTTACACCACGCTCTCCATCAGATCCAACTAAGATACGAAGATTATCGATGCCGATAGACTTCATGTAATCGAGTTCTTTTACGAGACGTTCGCGGTCACCACCCTGCCCTTCCGAGCCCAGGATGGCACCATACCAGAAATTGGTTCCTACATAATAGTACGGTTGACCATTCTTCACGAAATGTCCATTCTCAACACTCACGAAAGGCGAGGTCACTTCCTGTTTCTGTTGACAAGCTGTGAATGCCAATATCAGGATAATAGTTACTAATAATTTATTTATAGTTTTAATCATACGTAATAATTAATTACATGGTGCAAAGATACTAAGAATAATCGTAACCGCCAAATGTTTATATGCATTTTTGCAATAAAGTATCACATATAGATAAATAACATCATTTCAATCCTTTAAGGGATCACTATTTATTACTTCCACCGAAGTATTCATACAGGCTATTCTGCCTGATGATAGCTGATCAGTCCCTCGATAGGATTCTGGAGGATAGTGCCCATCGTGTATTCTTCAGCCTCGACAACCTCCGTCAACTGATCTGCAAAGTAATAAGCAATACTACCCACAAACGACAGGGGAAGATACTCACGGCCATAAGGCTTGATATGAATCTCCAGGAAATCCCTGAAATTCCGTTTGACAAGGGCCTCAACGGCAGGGTCATCGATATGATGATGAATAAAGGTAGAAAGACTGGCGAGAAAACGATTGGCTAACGGCTGACGATAGACACGGTCGATAATCTGAGGCAAAGACAATTTCATCGACTCCTCAAAATCATCCTTGATTTCTTTTGACAAAAGACCACTATATAAATCATGCAGGAAACGCTTACCGAGCACGGCTCCACTCCCCTCGTCGCCAAGGATGTAACCCAAAGCCGTGGTCTTCTCCACAATCCCGTTTCCGTCATATAGGCAGGAGTTGGCTCCCGTACCGAGAATGCTTGCAATACCGTAATTATGTCCACATAGCGCACGGGCGGCACCCAGCAAATCACTGTGGGCTTCGACAACCTCTGCACATGACAGAGCCTCACGAAGCACCTGAGCCATCGACGCCTCTTTCTCAGGACGGACACCACTACCATAAAAATATACATGACTTACATTCTCAATAGAGAGATGTGGCAACAATTCCGAAAGAAGAATCTGACGAATATCGTTATCTGACTGGTGAACAGGATTAATACCTTGAGAGGCAATGCGGGTGATTGTCGCAGGTTTTCCATACATAGCTGGAATCAGAAGCGCCCAATCAGTTTTAGTACTACCGCTGTCGGCGATGAGTGTAACCATTGTACAAATAAATTATAATTCGAATGCAAAAGTAGCAAAATTTTACTTAACAAGCAAGAATAATCCCGAAAACTTGCATATAATATTTATTTTTTTGTACCTTTGCACAAGAAAAAAAACGAAAGAAGCTTTTATGAAAAAATTCATTATCATATTATTCATGCTGGTTGGCATCATCATCGAGGCCGGAGCTGTTCTAAAGGAAAAGGATCTGGAGCAGACACTCACCATTCTTCAGGCTGAGCTGGAGCAATATAACAATGAGCTCTCCGTGCGCAGTGCCGCCAGAAGGGAACGTACAAAACGACTGCTCACCCAACTGCTGCAGACGATGAAACACGCCGACCAGAATGCACTGATGCTCTACTCGCAACAGCAGGACAACGTGTTCGACCTCACCTACGCCTGTCATGAAGCCACGAAGCAATACAAGGAATTCCACAAACAGCAACTGCCCTTCACAGAGTTTTTAGAGAAGACGGAAAAGGACATTGCCCGCTACGACAGTCTTATTACACGCTTGAAGGGCATGCCCGACATCACAATGACCAAGTACGGCGACCAGAAGCGCGACACCTGTCTGGTTCTGGCCAAAAACATCCGAGCCATGTTAGAGGGTAACGCCCGACAGTTGAAGCAGAATATCCATTTCTACGAGATGTCGGAACGTCGCCTGAGGGAACAAAACGAATATGCTCATAAACGCTACAGCGATATCCAGAAGAGTATTTTCATCAATGGCGGCGACAACTACCTTACTCTGCTCAGTACTTTCGACAAGCACTGGAGGCAACTCAAAGAGTCAATGGATCGAAAGTATGACCTCGACCCCGACAGCAAGTCACGGTGGAGTGTTGTATGGATCATAGGTACGTTCATTGCCATCTTCATCTATGTGCTCATCGCCATCGTACTCAACCAACTTTTCTTCCGGTTCCTGATGCCCAAACGGTTGCGCACCGAGGAGTTTCGAAAGAAGCGTGCCTGTATCATCATGGCCACAACCTCCATCACCTTCGCCATCATCCAGGGAGCCATTCTCCTCATCGGAACGGGCCAGAACTTCCCATTCCTCTATATGGCGGCCAGTCTGTTGGTAGAATACGCATGGTTGTTGGGCGTGATTCTCATCTCACTGCTATTACGCGTAAAAAGCGACCAGTTAGGAAGTGCCATCCGCATCTATGCGCCCTTGATAGCTGTCGGATTCATTGTGATCGGCTTCCGCATCATACTTATTCCCAATGAGTTGGTAAATCTCATGTTACCGCCCATATTACTTCTTTGTGCGCTCTGGCAATGGTTCGTCATCCGACGTCATAACCAGAACATCCCTCGTTCAGACATTTTCTATACATACGTATCGCTGACGGTGTTCATCGCCTCAGTGGTCTGCTCCTTTATCGGTTACACGCTGTTGGCTGTGCAACTACTCATCTGGTGGATCATGCAGCTGACCTGTATCCTGACCATCACCTGCATCAGCCGCTATATGGAGATCTATGCGAAGAAAAAGCGGTTGGCCGAGAAGCCTATCACACAGACTTGGGCATATTTACTGGTGGAGAAGACTATCCTGCCCATATTGAGCGTAACATCAATCATGTTGAGCATCTACTGGGCTGCCAATGTGTTTAACCTGGGTGACATGTGTTGGCGCGTATTCAAATACAACTTCATCGACCTCAAGAACCTGCAGGTGTCATTTTTGAAACTGACGATGGTCATTACCATGTGGTTTGTGTTCCGCTATATCGCTATGACGGTCCTGGCTCTGCTGAAAATTCATTACGAGATCAAGGATCCTTCCACGGCTGCATCCAAGGAAATGATGGGCAAGAATGTTATTCAGGTGTTCGTATGGGGCCTCTGGCTGATGTTCTCACTCTCAATCATGCACATCAGCGTCACTTGGTTAATTGCCATCTCAGGAGGTCTCTCCACAGGTATCGGTTTCGCTTCGAAAGACATCATTGAGAACATCTACTACGGAGCTTCACTCATGGCTGGACGCATCAAAGTGGGCGACTGGATACAGGTAGAAGGTACGATGGGCAAGGTGATGTCGATCAACTACACATCAACCGTCATAGAGTCACTCTACGGGGAGGTCATCACCTACCAAAATTCGCAGTTGTTCTCCAAGAACTACAAGAACCTGACGCGCAATCATGGTTATGTGCTGGCCGTTGTGCCTTTCAGTGTGGCCTATGGCTCTAACCTAAAGGAGGTTACCAACCTCGTGGAAGAGGCCCTGAACAACATGCACCACCAGTGGATGGATCAGACCAAGCGCGTCAGATGCGTCTGCTCAGAGATGGCAGAATCCAGCGTCAATTTCAATCTGTTCGTATGGGCTGATGCTCCCAAGAAATCGTATGTAGTGAGTGACGTACTGAAGTGTGTCTATGACACCTTGGGCCAAAATGGTATTCAAATTCCATTCCCGCAGTGCGATATTCACCTTATAAAATAGGGAAAAGTAAAAAAAACTGCATTTTGTTTGGTGGATTTGAATAAATTGCGTATTTTTGCAACATCATTATGAGTAGCAAAACAACCATCATAGCTGGTCCTTGCGTCATAGAGTCGGCAGAACTGCTCGACACGGTGGCGCGTAAGTTGTTGGATATCAACACTCACTTAGGGACAGACATTATTTTTAAGGCGTCGTTTGACAAAGCCAACCGTACCTCGATACACTCTTTCCGGGGTCCGGGAATGGATCGTGGTTTACAGATGTTGGCTGATATTAAGTCAAAATACGGGCTTCGTATCTTGACGGATATCCACGAAAGTTTTCAGGCAGCACCCGTGGGCGAGGTATGCGACGTCATCCAGATACCTGCTTTCCTCTGTCGTCAGACTGATTTGCTGATTGCAGCTGCCAAGACAGGGCGCACGGTAAACATTAAGAAAGCTCAGTTCCTTTCCGGTCGAGACATGAAGTATCCTGTAGAGAAAGCCCGTGAGGCTGGTGCCGCTGACGTATGGTTGACAGAGCGGGGTAATATGATGGGCTACAACAATCTTGTGGTTGATTTCCGTAACATCCCCGATATGCTGGAGATTGTGCCGACGGTCATCATGGACTGTACCCATAGCGTGCAGCGCCCAGGTGGTAGTGATGGCAAGACTGGCGGTGACCGTAGATTTGTTCCACAGATGGCCCTTGCAGCCAAGGCATTCGGTGCATCAGGGTGGTTCTTTGAGGTACACCCCGACCCAGACAAGGGTTTCAGCGATGCCGCAAATATGCTGGAACTCGACAAACTTGAGGATCTCGTAGTAAAACTATTAGCATGATGAGAACACCAAGAGAAATCGCTATACAATGTATTAAGGACGAAGCAGAGGCTTTATTGGGACTGATTCCACAGTTGGATGAGAGTTTCGATAAGGCGGTGGAGTTGATACTGAACTGCAAGGGCAAGGTCATCGTAACTGGTGTAGGCAAAAGTGGCCACATCGGTGCTAAAATCGCTGCCACGTTGTCGAGCACTGGCACCCCCTCTTTTTTTACCAATCCCTTGGACGTATTCCACGGGGATCTGGGCGTGATGACATCCGACGATGTGGTTCTGGCAATATCCAATTCCGGACAGACTGATGAGTTGCTGCGTTTTGTACCCATGCTGTTACATATGCAGATACCCATCATCGGCATGAGTGGCAATTCGGAATCACTCTTGGCCAAATACTCGACGATCCATCTGAACGTGGTAGTAGAGAAAGAGGCCTGTCCTCTGAATCTGGCTCCTACAAGTTCGACAACAGCACAACTGGCTATTGGCGATGCTTTGGCGATTGCACTGATGGAGAAGCGCAATTTCCAACCACGCGACTTTGCACAGTTCCACCCGGGCGGTGAACTTGGAAAGCGACTGTTAACCACAGCTCAAGACGTAATGCGTACTGAGGACATGCCGGTATTGCCACCAGAGATGCATCTGGGCGAGGCCATTATCCTTGTTAGCAAAGCCAAACTGGGACTGGGTGTTGCGATGGTAAATGACGAAATTGCAGGACTGATTACTGACGGTGACATCCGCCGTGCAATGGAGAAATGGCAGGCTGAGTTCTTCGACCGTACCGTGAGCGACATCATGACACGTACACCTAAGACCGTCAGGCCAGAGACAAAGATTACAGAAATTCAGAGAATCATGAACAAATATAAGATACACTCCGTACTGGTTACCGATGATCAGCACCATCTGCTTGGTGTGGTGGATCATTACTCGTGTATGTTTTAAATAGAGAAAAAGAAGCCTTATGAGAACGATAAAGAAACTGTTAATCACCCTTTTATTCGCCCTGCCTTTGGCAGTGGTGGCTGCCCATTTGTTTAAAACGCTTGATGCTCGCGACGGACTTACCTCCAGTCAGATAAACTGTATCCAGAAGGATAGCAGAGGATTTGTATGGATAGGAACGCCCGCAGGACTATATCGTTTTGACGGCTATACGTTCCGAAACTTCCAAAGCGACTCGCAAGATGGCAGTTCTTTGAACGACAGCTACATCAACAGCATTCAGGAGACACTCGATGGCAACTTGCTGATTGAGACGGCTTCTGGTTACTGTGTGTACCATCCGCAGACTGAAACCTTTGAGCGCGACATGAAACAATACTTCGCAAGGATGGGTATTGAAACCATCCCAAGCGTTGTCTTTATCGACCGTCATAAGAATCTTTGGGGTGCCATTCCCAACAAGGGAGTTGTAGCCTACAACCAACAGCAGCAGTTACTCTTTGAGTTTGGATATACCAATGATGCGATGGGCGTGCCGCAGGGTGTCGTCTGTTCCATTGGTGAATGTAAGGATGGTGCCGTGATTGTCTATGATGATGGCAGAATGGTGTGCTGCGACGTGATGCACCAGCAGCATACCGTATGGGCCACCACAGACTTACCTATGGCCAAGAGACGTAAGAACAAATCGTTGAAGGCCTTTGCCGACCAAATGGATAACATCTGGCTCTATGGACAGGGCACCTTGATGATGTATAATAGGAGTGCAGAAACTTGGGATACTTCCACAGGTGAGCGATTGGGAATGACAGGCATCGGTGTGGACCGTAACATCAACGGCATGGCTGGCGACAAGAGCGGCAACATTTGGATTGCTTCAGATCAGCTTGGGCTCTTGAAGATGAATGTTAACACGCACGAGACAGAACCTGTACAGCCTCGTAATATTAACGAGAATCCACAACATGTTGGCCATGTGAGCATCCAGAGTGTCTATGTGGATGACACAGACCTCTTGTGGGTTGGAACAGAGAAGTCTGGTGTGGCTTATTGTGGAGATTACATCTACCGTTTTGGAGCGCGTCACTTAGGCGATGTCTCCGCCATGGCTCAGGATGCCAATGGAACCGTCTGGTATGGTACGAGCGATAATGGTGTCATCGACTACAATGGACCACTTGCAAGTTTGAAAGTCTCTGCCATGGCATACACACCCGACGGAAGTCTGTGGGTTGGTTCAAAACGTAATGGTCTTACCCGCATTAAGGGAGGGAACGCCATCATCTACTCAATAGCCAAGGATAGTACAGCTACGCTTATTGACGACCATGTAAACGCACTCTGCTCAGACAAGATCGGCAATCTCTGGATTGCCACCAATGGCGGACTGCAGGTCTATAATCCGAAGATGAATACATTCTCTTCTTATACCCGTGAGAATGGTAAACTGAACACGAACAGCATCACCAGTCTGTTTTACAACAAAGAGGCAAAGAACAACAACCTGTACATTGGCACAGCAGAAGGTCTGGTGATACTCAATCTTTCCTCAACCGAAAAGACGGTGCTGACAGGTAACGTATCTAATATTAAGTCGTTCACCAACAACTTTATCACTCAGATCCTGCAAGACTCCAGAGGCCTGATCTGGATTGGAACTCGTGAAGGTTTGAACATTCTTAATCTTGAGAATGATGAACTGGATTATCTGACAGAAAAGCAAGGACTCTGCAACAATAACATCTGCGGTATCGCTGAGGATCATAACCACAATATCTGGGTAACCACAAGTAGTGGTGTCAGCCGTATTGTTGTACAAAGAAACCACGAAGATGGTTCAAACAATTATGGTCTCTATAATTACACAACGGCAGACGGTCTGCAAAGCAATGAGTTCAACCCAGGATCCATTATAACCAAAAACGATGGTGATGTACTGTTTGGTGGACTATTTGGTGTAAACTGGGTGCTCAAGAAATCTTCTGATGACAAGAATGATCTTCCACGCGTCATGCTTACCCAGTTGTTTATTGGTGAAGAGGAGATTCTCACCGGCCATGAATACCAGGATCGGGTGGTACTTCCCCAGGCACTTAATGAAACCAACAAATTAGAGTTGGGACATAACCAGAATACATTTACCATCAAGTTCGCAGCAGGTAATTACAACCAGAGCGAGCGACTGCAGTTCATGTACTGGATGGAGGGGAAGGACGACGATTGGCGCAATGGTAATGCCCTGACGCACGGCGTGACCTTCAAGGATCTGTCAAGCGGTACCTATACCCTGCATGTAAAAGCTATCAGTGCGGAAGGAGCCGTCAGTAACCAGGAACGAGTTCTGACAATCAATATTGAACGGCACTGGCTGCTGTCATGGTGGATGTTGTTAGCATACGCCATCATCCTCATCGTTATTATCTACTTCTGGCGCATTGGACTGAAGCAACTCTCCGTCATCAAGGCCAGGAAGAGGGCTGTGATTGAAGAACTGGCCTTACAGCGTGAGGAGATTAAATCTGCCAGTGAGGACCTGCGACAGCCAATGGCTCGTATGACCTCCATCATCGGTAACCTCTCCGAGAAAGAGAAGACCCTGGAGGAGCGTGAGCAGTTGAATGCACTTCACTCGCAGATGCTGCAGATTATTACCAGAGTCAGTGACATGCAGACAAATCTGGAGAATCCAGAGGCAAGGGCAAAGAATGCTGTACATGATCGTCTGGAACTGAACGGACGAGGCGAGATTGATCTGCCGGATATTGCCAGCCACTCTTTGACAACAGACACATCACGACCCACCAGAGCTGCTCTTGATTCACCGACCATGAAGTTCACTGTGGTAATGATTGATGATAATGAAGACTTCTTGAAATTTGCCACTTCGCGATTCAAGTATGTCTATGACTTCCACGCTTACAATGATATTGAGAAGGCAGCAGCTGATCTCGAAGAGATGCGGTGCGACATCGTGGTATGTAAACAGGATATGGAAGGTCTGACGGGTAGTGATCTCTGTAACCAGTTGAAGACGACTCCTGCTACCCAGCGTATTAAGTTCGTGCTGATGACAGAAGGTACATTAACACCTCAAGACATGCGTACACAGAACATCACGTTGTCTGCCGACGATTATCTGGCCAAGCCGTTCAATCTGCAGGATGCCATGATGCGCTTTAACAAGGTACTCGGACTCGGTGCCATTAACATAGACAACGACCTGATCGAAGGTGCCGAAACACGAATGCTGGAGGATCGTAACGCCAGTATGACAACTGCTACGGAGAGCATCGACATGGGAGAGATCAAACCTATCTCTGACGATACGGATGCCGATGACCCGATGAACCGTGTAGAGACAAAGATCAACAAGCGTAACAACCAGTTAGTACCCCAGACATATGAAGAAGAGCCTCAGACTGAAAACGCAGAAGCCAGTATGTCGGATTACTCTATGCTGGATGCGATGGATCAACAGTTGATGAAGAACATCGAGCAGTATGTGATGCAGAATATGAGCCGCGGACAGATTAGTCTTGAAGAGATGGCCACTGCCATGGGTATGGGGCGCGTGCCGTTCTTCCACCGTGTCCGTAACCTTACCAACAAGACACCGGCAGAACTGGTTCGCGACTTGCGCCTGAAACATGCATGTATTCTTCTGAAACGCACAAACATCAATATGAGTGAGTTGGCCACGAATATCGGCTTCTTGACGGCAGAGAACTTTATCAATATCTTCAGAGAGAAGTTTGGTATGACCCCGCTCGAATATAGATTAAAACACAGGAGGTAAGAAAATGTTGAATAGAAGAATTGTATTAAGGTTCTTTTTATCATTTGTTGTTCTTCATTCATCATTTAACCCCGTAAGGGCACAATCCAGCGATTCTATCCTCGTTGAGAAAATCAGCGAGGATGGTGTCACGTTTACCCATGAGAACAGTGTGAAACTGCTGATGTCTGGCAAGGAGAAATTTGCAGACATGTTTGAGAAGATCCGACAGGCAAAGAGCAGCATCCACATGGAGTACTTTAACTTTAGAAACGACTCCATTGCAAACCTGCTCTTCGACATTCTCAGGGAAAAACGGAAAGAGGGCGTGGAAGTGAGATGCCTGTTCGATGGTTTCGGTAACGATTCCAACAACCAGCCCTTGAAAAAGGACCATCTTCAAAGTCTGCATCAGGATAGTATCGATATCCATGAGTTCGACCCCATTCGCTTTCCATGGGTTAATCATATCTGGCCCCGCGACCACAGGAAGATTGTGGTGATCGATGGAGAAATTGGCTATACCGGCGGTATGAATGTGGCAGACTACTATCTGGTGGGTACAGAACAGGTGGGAGAATGGCGTGACATGCACTGCCGTATCGAAGGCCCGGCCGTCAATGAACTGCAAGCAATCTTTATTCGGATGTGGAAGCGCGTCACAAAGGAAGAGCTCACTGATCCTAAATATTTCCAGGGGAAGGCGGTTGGCAACAAGATGGTTGGTATCGCCAACCGTGAACCACACACCTCCAATGAGATCATGCGTCGTTTCTATGTGAAGGCCCTGGACAGTGCCAAGGACTCCGTCAAGATTGTAAATCCTTATTTTGCTCCTACCTCCTCAGTCATCAAGGCATTGAAACGCTGTGCAGAGAGAGGCGTCAAAATGGATATCCTCATCTCATCGAAGTACGACGTGCCCCTCATGCCCGACGTGGTGATCTACAACATGAAGAAACTCGCCAAGCGCGGAGCCCGTATCTGGCGCTATCGCCCTGGATTCCACCACTCCAAGATCATGATGATTGATGGAAAGTACTGCACCGTGGGCAGTACCAACCTCGATGCACGAAGTCTGCGCTTCGACTACGAGATCAACGCACTGATCATCGACCCTGAGACGACTCACCAACTGGAGGACAAGTTCATTCAGGACACGGAGAAGTGTGACTACATGTCAAGAGAGGATCTCAAGAAATGTCAGAACACCTGGCATAAATTCAAGGGATGGTTCGGCCATCTGCTCACCTTCGTGCTTTAGTTCATGAAGCGCGACACCACCATATCCATCTGCAAAGGTATTGCCATCATCCTGATGGTGATAGCACATGCTGAAGCACCAGGCTGGCTCTGCAAGTTCATTTTCGAGTTCCACATGCCTTTGTTCTTCATCACAGCAGGCTATTTCTTTTCACTGAAGTACCTCAACGACGAGGCCACCTTCGTCAAGAAGCGTGTCAAGGGACTCTACTGGCCTTTTGTGAAATGGTCGGTTTTCTTCCTGATCATTCATAACTGGATGTTCGACATCGGTATTCTCAATGAGGTCTATGGTAACGAGATGGGCGGTGTCACCCACCCCTATACATGGCATCAGACTCAGCAGAATCTCTGGAACATAGTCACAGCCATGGGAGGTTACGACCAATTCCTCTGTGGGGCGTTCTGGTTCTTCCGCGGCCTGTTCGTTGCCAGCATCCTATACCTTATTATATATAAGGTGGTACTGAAAATACTTCCTCAACGGGCAGAAGCATCTGTCCCCTACCTCATCTGTGTGATCATGCTGTTGCTCTGCGGATGGAAAACCTACGAAGGTTTACGAGTGGTAACGCTGGTTCAGGGGGGCTATCGCGATATGATGGGTTGCTTCTTCTTCGGATGCGGATTCATCTTCCGCCAATTCGTGGTGAAGTACCAGGCACTGATGTCACGCTACTACAGCAGTATCTGGATTACCCTGCTTTTCGGTATCATCGTCTATCTTTTCTCAAAACACCTGACTGCAAATATGAACTGGCGTTCTACCTACGAACAGTTCCTGTCGCTCCCCCTTCCAGCCCTGTTGGGTTTCTTGATGACCTACAATATCAGTCGATGGATAGACCAATATGAGGGATGGCCAAAACGTTTTCTTGTCTATACAGGAGACCACACCCTGAACATCTTCATATTCCATATCATCTCCTACAAGGTGGTAAGTCTCATCAAGATATGGTATTACAGTCTGGACATCCGTCAGATCGGATGCCACATGGTCATTCACGACTATTCCCAACAGGATTATTTCTGGATACTCTACACCATAGCTGGCGTGGGCATCCCGCTCATAGTCACATGGCTCAGCGAACAGGCAAAGAAAAAGATCAGAGAATATAGAGCATCAACTGCTGTTCAGGCTCAGTGATACCTTTCTCTTTCAATAAGTCTGCTTCGTTTTGGAGAATGTACGCTGGAGTGGCTCCTGTATCTTTCAAGAAACGA
>Ga0265299_10004764_pt1 | contig 12739 bp, 5 predicted proteins | sample AusTroGonzalo_MG_4_FD_193485 | JGI IMG/M metagenome (GOLD analysis project Ga0265299, IMG submission 193485) | Bovine rumen microbial communities from tropical cattle in Woodstock, Queensland, Australia - Gonzalo_02 | ecosystem: Host-associated > Mammals > Digestive system > Stomach > Rumen ...
TGAACTTCATGGACAAGTATCACATCTCCAACCTGCAGAGTGGGCGTCATACTGTCAGAAGCCACACGGAACACATGGTATCCGAACAGCGACGGAGCTTTGCCCGATAGCCTGGCCGCGAACAGCAGTACTACGATAGCGATCAGAGCGATCAGCACGATCGTACATATGACATTTATGACCTTACGTACCATATTCATTACCTGCCCTTAAAGTATGATTATATTATAATTCAGCTAACAGGATACGTCAAGTAAAATGATGTTATCGGCTGACCGGGTAGGGATTACGGGCTACAGGTTTCCGGGTACGTGTTGCTGTTAAATGTCATTCTGAGGATCAAAGCGACGAAGAATCTGAAAGTGCAAGTTCTATGTTCGTTTGCACCTGTCAGGTTTTATCAAATCGGATATAGGACACTGTATGATTCTTCACTTCGTTCAGAATGACAATGCTGTTAACCGTTATCCATTAACTGTTAACAAAAAGAGCGAGCACATAAAGCTCGCTCTTTGAAGTATCAATTGTATAACAAATATAGATTGCCCAAATTTACTGTTATCGAAGACGATGAGTTGTTTTTAACGAACCACTCTATCTGCAGCTTACCGGGGCCGTCGACATCGGCTGAGTCATGTCGCTTTACATAAGCGTCGCGGACCAGATAGATATCGGTGCGCGTATCGGTAGACTTGAAGGTGCGCACAGTGTTACCGGGATAAGTGATCGCCAGTGTACAAGCAGGGATAGAACTGATATACAGGCTGACACACGAAGCGTTCTTGGTATCCGCGTTGATGATCTCGGTCTTGAAGTACTTTACTGCACCCGCACCGATAGTCTGAGAGTTAGCAGCTGCAGTGTCGCCATATACGATCTGGTTGATATACGGATCGCCTTCTGTCGACCACGAAGCTGTCTTTGTGCCAAGATAAGTGGTGCGTGAACAGTTCTCTGAGCGTGCATTGCCGGTGAAGCCATACGACATGCCTCTCTTTTCCTCTTCGCCGGGAGTGAACCATGAATAGCTGGCGGTGATAATATTGATGATCAGTACCAGGACCGCTATGAGAGCGATCATTATGATTCCGCGGCGAGAGCTGATGATGCGCTGCTGCTTTTTGCGAGATCTTTTATTCATGATATCACCTCCTTATATCAGTGAAGAGTTGAGAGTATAATGCTTATCAGTCGAGGGTTGTCAGGTTACCGCCGTTGATATTACTGGTATAGTTATAGATATCGTTAGCGTTGGGAGTACCTGCTACGTTAGCTACATATGTGTTCTTGTTCTCGTTAGCCGAAGCGGTCAGATCCAGTGTCGGCGACCATGCCATCAGGACCTCGTGGTTGGTATAAACGGAATAAGACAGAGTACCGTTGTTTAGCGTCGGGAGAACATAATTATCCTTGGATACATGAGCGAAGGTTATTTTGATCGCATCGTTCGGCAGATAGAAGCGATAGGTATTCGCCTTGCCGGTGACGACCTGAGCAGTCTGATAATGTACTGTAGCTCCGCCGTCGCTCTCTACGGTATAGAACGCCATGATACGGCTGTTGGTATGGGTTACACCTGTGCTGTCCACATAGTATATCGGACGATCGGCTACAGTGGACGATGTGCCTACTGTTGTGTGCAGTCTCATGGTAGCCGCGGCGGTCTTGCCGGAGCCGATATCCTGTACAAATACTCGATACCACTTAGGACCGGTATACTGCATGCTGCCGAACAGCGCGTAGGTCTCTTGCTTAGCAGTAGAATTGTGATCGCTGTTTGAAGGCTTGCTCGAATAATTAGTTACAGCGTCGTCAGCGAACTGAGCCAGCGTGAATGCAGCGTTGGTCCAGACCTCCATGACCTTATAGTTGATATTATTGCCGGAGAACCATGATACTGTCCTGAAGGTAGTGCCGCCTACACGCAGCTTAGCGCGCAGCGAAGCATATGTGTTATCGTTGGCGTATATCTTCTGATAATCGTTAGATTCATAGACAAAGCTGAACGACTCTACATCAATGAAGTCAGACAGGATATCATAATAGAAGATGACCTGAGTAGGATAACTCTCGACAGTATTGTATGTTGCGGTGACGTTCATTATATACACATAGTGTCCTTCAGCCGTATACTTCAGAGCGGAGCCGCTTGCGGTACACAGATCATACAGAACGGTGCCCGTGCCGGCCTTAGGCGATCCGGAGATAGCGCTTATAGAGCCGTCAGATGTGCTGTAGTTACCGGCTGTATTGCTCCAGGAATATGTGTATCCATTAGTCGGAGAAGAAACGGTCGCGGTAACAGCGAAGGCAGTCGAGTTGATCGGGATCTTAGCCGGAGTGTTGTAGGCTGTACCGGTCTCGTTATTGACCCAAGAATCCGTCCAGCCGTCTACGGTATATGTGATACCTGCCGGAGCTGCCGGTCTTACCTTAACGATTCGATCCTGATATACGCTGCTCGAAGTCAAGCCGTAAGCAGTGTCAGTAATTGTCATTCGTAATGTATAGTTGCCGGGGACAGTAGCCGTGAAGCGACCGAAGTTAGCCTTTGTAGAATCGTTCTGGATAGATGAGTTCGAGGTGTTCGCGCCGCTCGGCCTAGACTGGATAGAGTAAGAGTAAGTAATACCTGACGTACTGCCGGTCGCAGAAGAAACGGAAGACTCGGGATCAGCATACTGACCGGATACTATATCGTTAGTATGCACCACACTTTCGGAATCTGTATACTTAAAGTTGAGACTGTTGGCGGTAATGGTCGGGGTCTGCAGCGTATAGCTAGCCGTGGCTGTATTATTCTGTCGCAGATAAATCTTTGTGGGATTGCTGGAAGAGTTAAATCCGGAGTAATAACTAGGTGAAGTTGTAAACGACCAACCACCGAAGGTAACGCCGGTCTGGACGTCAGCGCTTAATGTAATAACGGTATTGGCGTCCAGCTTAGATGAAGAAGTTGACGCCGGGCTGGCGGAAGGTGTGCCGGTATAACCGGTCGGGCTCTTTGCTACGGTGAGATAATACTGCTTCAAGAAACGGGCATAAATCTCTTTATTTCCGCTGGCGGTAGAGTATGTGCTATAGGTAGCGCTGCTGCTGACAGAAGATCCGCCGTTTGCGGCAGTATACCAGCCTTTGAACACATATCCGGAAGCAGCTGAAGCTGTGAATGTACTATACTTAGTTGAGATAGTTTTAGCAGCATCATAAGACGCATTTTTATCACCGGTACCGGTATCGCTGGTGTCCACAGTATTATACGCACTGAAATAATAACTGGATATCTTAACAGTACCGCCGGTAGAATTATCCGCTGTATAAGAATTAGATGTACCGGTAGTAGAATAACATGCATGGGCTTTAAGAGAAACAGTATCCATGCTGGGGTTATCTGTTCCCTTATACTCAAGAGTCAAAGCGCAACCGTTGTTGGCGTTGTCAGGAGTAAACACATAACGCTGATTGTTGGAAGCGCCCAGACCGCTGGTATACGGCGCGGTACGATGATCAGCGTTCGTCAGATTGCCAGAACCCCAGGCGCCTGAACCCCAAAGGCTGCTTGTGCCTATGATAGCCATATAAGTAGCGTCTGACCAACCAATAGAAGAAAGCTTGCAAACATAGTAATTTGTATTGGTTACTTTAGACATCTGATACACACTGGTATAGCTACTCTTACCTATACACAAACAAATGTATGAGTCAGACCAGTTAGTAGTAGTATTATCAAAGTATATATAGTTGTCGCCGTTGAAGCTCCAGCCGGAAGAAGCCAAATCTACCCTGGCTCCGGTGATGGCAACATCGCGCGAAGCCTTGAGGTTGCGTACGGTCACGCCCAGCGACTGGCTGCCCTCGGGATCATACGGGAGCTCTGTCTCGGATACATAAGTAGCGAAAGTAGTAGAAACAAGGCCGAACATCAAGAGTACAACCAGAGAAGCTATGACAGCCTTAAAGGGCAGATACGCGGTCCTGCCGTTCTTAGAATGGCGGCGGCGATCTTCGAACTGTTCAGCATAATGATAGTGGTTGTTCTTAGGTCTTCTGCTCATGTTAACACTCCTTTCGTGTTGGAATCAAATATGGTTAACGATAAATGGTTAACGGTTATGGTGGCTCGCGATGCGAGGTTTATACAATCCCTCAAACGCTTCGCGGTCCCCCTCCCTTTACCAAAGGGAGCCTTTATCAATCAAAAGCGTTTGACGGGGTATTATCGACAGCCTCGGTGATCACGCAATAGATACCGTCGGGGATATAGTGGCTGTAGTTGAACACTGTCTCGTCACCGTTGAGGGTAGAGCTGCTTGCATATGAGCCGTCGGGATCATACGGTATCCAGCGATAATATACGCTCGCCGGGATCGTAGCCAGATCATCAAGCGGCACATACCAGCGGTATTCATCGAGTTTGTAGGCGGTTACGTCGGTATAAGTCGGCGTACCTACATGACCGGTGGTGTTATACTGGAAGGTTCCGAGAACATGAGCGGGGATGGTATTACCTGCCACGATAGTCTCGGGCACCCAGAAGAAGTGCTCATAGGTACCGTCTACGATGACGGAGATATTCCAGTAGCCGCGGGTGTAAACACCACTTGATGTACCGATAGAAACCGGATAATAGGTTCGGCTGCCCTTAGGCGATTTAGTATACCAGATAGCGTCAGGTGAATTAGAAGCTGTGTTATAAGCCGCAAACCTGCGGAATCTGATGCTATCCTGAGTGGTGTACTCGCTCTGCGGCGAGGCGTTTGTACCTGCCTTAGGCAGATAAGCATAGAACCTTGTATGAGTAGCGTCGGGGATAAGCGTGTAGTACTGAGGATAAGAGATGCCGTCAAACTTTACGCCTATCTGGTAGCGCTGAGCTCCGGTGGATACGCCGTCTATCAGCTCGGTTGTGAAGTATACGGGTTCTGACTCTATCTGGAGCCATGTGCCGGTACCGTGACGATTGGAAGTATTAGTGACCGTAGCGTTCTCATAGTAACCGAGACCGGTATAGATATAATTGCCGGTAGATGTGGTAGCGACCTTATTCACAGTATAGTCGGAACCGCTATATATCGTCTTATTATCCCAGACGATACCGCTCGATGAAGCGTTGTATACGCCGAGGGGGCAGTAATAGAATCTGAGATAGTTACCTGTTGTCAGCCACTCACAAGGAACATAAGACTTAAACAGACCGTTTCCGTTATCAGCCGCCTTATCGTAATACATGAACGCGGTTTTGTTCTTATCGGTAGCACCGCTCAGATTGATATACATTACGTCGGAACGGTTACCGGTAGATGTATCGGAGCCGGCGTTGACCGCTGTTGTTATATACTTGTAGTTAGAACCGGCGTTGAATGCGCTGTTGCCTACGTTACAGGTAGCCATATCGCGGAAGTATACCAGAGCAGGATGATCCGTCGTATATGCCCATCCGCCGAAAGCGTCTGAACAGTTAGTAGAATCACCGGCATCACAAGGCGCGCTGTAGCCGTTGTAGCGAAGCTCTCCCGCACTGCTGGCCTCGACTCCGTTGAGCTTCCACTTATACACAGGCGCTCCGGGATTTGTTGTTGATCCGACATTAGCTCTGGTATAAGGTCCCCAAGCAAAATAGGAATATGTCAAGCAAGCATTGCTGGCAGTAGTCAAATTACCGATATAGGGATTGGCTGTGGTATCAGGCACTGTAGAAGCAGGTGTACCGTCAGCAGTACAGGTCACCCAACAGTTAGCGTCAACGTTGGGACCTGAGTTATCTATAGTCATCGGATAATAGGTATAGCTGGTACCGTTTGTACTGTATGCAAAATACATACGATAATAGTCGGTCTCAGACTGATCGGCAGTCAGGTGTCCGCCGATGTTGTTCTTATTCAGCTTACCGGATGAGAATGTATAGTCATCAAAGTAGAGATAGTCATAGTCGTTCTCTTCATAGGTTAGCTTAAGATTGATATTTATATTTGCGCCGGCTAGCTGAGAGCCGGTCATGGTGTTGATACCGGTGCCTCTCTCGTCCAGCCAGATACGCACCGAAATGTTCTGATCGGCGTTCTTACCGAGTGTGAACAGCTTTTGGTTATTATAGCTGCGGATCTTATACGCGGTATAATTGGCAGTACCGCCGGAGGTGGTATTGACGCCGGTCATGGTATAAGAATGATCTGTACTTGTTGCCGATTCATTAGCATCAGTCTGACCCATACAATATATCTTTGGTGTACCGGAACCGGACTGGAAAGATATACGCATAGCTCGCTTTATATACTTGAGCTGGGTTGCTGAGAGGTTAGAACCCTCGCCGTTTGTAACGCTGAACACGTTAGCGTCAGCAAAATAGAACTTGAGCTTATGGCTGCTGGCAGCGCCCTTGTTGCTGACGGTGAAATCAAAGTGAGTGAAATTCGCGTTGCTGTCGATAATATCGCCCTTACGATATGATGAAGCGTAGGAGCCCGACGCCGCGACAGTCTTCGGGAAGTAGAAGGTCTTGCCGTCTACTGAAGACGCACGGGTGAATCTATAGAGATTCTGAGTCTCACTCTCTCCGGAATAGCTGAAATAGTTGTTGAGATCAGCTACATCAGTGTCACTGGGAGTTGAACTGTTAACGATGAACTTATAGTTATAAGCGTTCGCGATCGGGATACGGCTGTCGACAGTATCCTCATAGTGCTTGTGACCTGTCTTGATGATCAGCGAAGAGGCTGTCTCGATCCAGCTGAAGGTGGTGAATGAAACGAGAATCAGACATTCGATGATAGCTACTACGGCTATGAGGACATGAGCCGCAGAGATCATGGAACGCAGCTTAGAGAGCTTCTTGTTAAGATGCTTCTTAGAAGATTTCTTTTTCATTTTCACACCACCTTTCGGATCAATTTATTAAGTACTTAGTATTACGGCCAGCTGGAATCATATGTTTCATATTTCAGCTTACCGTTCTCCCAACCGGTTATCTTTATCAGACGCTTACCGCCGCTGAGAGTATAGTTGGATGTAGTGTACCAATCACCGCCGTTGTAAATCCAACGGTGCAGGTAGGTTTCTGTAGCGTTCTTAGGAACAACTACAGCGAAGCCGTAGTATCCCCAACCGCCTGTGAAGCTATTGACGGAGTTATCGCCGGTTCGCATATAGAACTTATCACCGCTGCCGACAAACGCGACTTCAGCCTTAGCTCCATCAGTGAAGCACTGGTCTTGCTTGATCTGATAATAGAATATGCTGTCGCCCCAATAGTTGCTGTAGCCGTTATCAGAATCATTACGCTGGATCATAGCGTATTTACCGGTCATCTTGGAGCTGATAGTATAAGTCTTGTTATACGACATACCGCTGTTGCGGTTATAGATGTTCAGCGCGTACTTGTCATCAAAATTATAATAGTTCTTGAAGCTGAAGCTGGTATAGCTTGAGCTATTATAGATAGCTGTCGGGATCACAAAGTAGAAGATAGTGCCACTGTCATAGCCCGAAGCCCTGTACTCAACATTCTGGCCGTTCATAGTATAATTCAAGGTCATAACGGCGCCGGACTTATGATATGTATCGTTGTTGGGCAGTCCATCTACTACGGTCAGGGTCGTTGTCGGGATGTCACCCCACAGTCCGCCGCAGGAATGCGTCGGCGCGGTAGCGGAGGTCGCAGCAGCCATGATATTGTTGTTTCCTTCTATGCCTGGCTCAGCAGATCTGGCAGGTGCACCGTCTGCGAACGCTGTGAAGCTGACATAACTGGTAGTGACACTGTTCTCTGTAATAGATTGGAAAGCAGTGCCTCCGCTGCTGTCCTTCGGACTGTAAGGATGCCAGTAGTTCCATACTTCGTCCTCGTTGTACGGGTCAACTCGTCGGAAATACAGGTCATGCGATACATTATTATTATCTGAGCCGGTATACAGCGTAGCAGGCGCCTGACACTCCCACATATCAACCTTACGGGTGCCGTTGATGTTGGTTGTAGACGCGGCGTGCATCAGATATCCACGGCCGATGGTTGCGTCATAAAGCTGTATAACCGGAGCCACGCTGTTGCCGGCGTCGTTTGTGATACGGTCGGACGTCCAGCACTCACGGGTCCTGTCATAGAAGCGATAAGTGTAATAGTCGGCGTCGTCAACGCCCTCACGTTCAGTGATAGTGGTAGAGAACTCGAGGTATAGCTCAATATTCTTACCTGCATAGGTCTCTTCCGTACAATCCTTGTCAGTGCCCTCGAGCCATATGATCATCGAGAGGTCAAGCATACCGTGAGCCGGTATGGTGAACATCTCTCGTCCGGAACGCTTGATGTAATTATCCAGAGCGCTTGCAAATGCCGGAACGACCTGTACAGGTGCGCCTGTATCATTAGATACGCCGACCACGGGAGTATACGCGCGCTGGAATCCGGCGGATACACCGGGAGAGATGACCGCGTAGGTATCACTGCCGCCGACTGTATCGGTATACGAGAAACTGGTGAAATCATATCCGGTGGAAGTCCAGTCCTTAGGACGATAGATATAACCATCGGTATATGTCACGTTCTGCGTATATTTATTGAGACCAGTCTGATTAGTAGTGTTATCCATATCTTTGCGTTCTTCGAACGATATGGTCGTATAAGCGCTGGGTATAGAAGCGTAATATACATTAGCAGAAAGGTTGGTCATCGCCACACGCGTCACATGACCTGTGGGGGACGTGAGCTTTACATACGGCTTTTCCCATCCTACAGAGTTATTGAAATAAATCGTACTGTCGGTGTATTCAACACCGCTGCACGCGCCGTTATTTCCGCCGTTGAAATAATACAGCTTTCCGTCTATATCGTAACCGGAGATAGCTCTCATAGTAGCGTTAGGCAAATCTTCGGTTTTATTATCCGAATTCGACGAGTTACTGAATACGATACCGTTGTACTGTGTTCCTGAATTTCCTGATACATATCTCGGGAAGGTATAAGAGTATATATCCGCGCCGCAGTAAGTACACATATCACCCGGGTAAGTAGTGAAAGAAGAAGTATTGCCGGGTGTTACGAAAGCGTGAGCGCGAACTCCACCCCAGTCATTAGGCTTACGGAAATAAACGGTCTTGGTAACATACTTGGTACCGGTGGTGTTCAAACCTGCACTGCCTTCATAGATATGCGATTCAGTTATATCGTCGGTATATATCATCAAGTCACGTGTCTGAGTGTAGTTGGAAGAAGTAGAACCAGACGCGCCGTATACCTTTCTGTTGCTGCCATCAGTGCCGTTGCTGAAAATGATATGATTATAGCCTTCGTTATAAGAGAAGGTATAAGAATACACCTTACCGGCTACATGAGTCATGGTACTTCCCGGCCATGCAGAAGCATTATAAACGGTGTTGTTAGCATTTTTCCAAACATAAGCGTAGCAAGTGGTCCAATGATCCGGCTTAGTGAAATACACTGTAACCGAATTATCGAGAGCATCGAGAGCAGCGTTCTCGTTGTTTGTATTAGCGAGGATCGACGAGCCCACGTTGCCGTGCTTCGCGTCATTGGTATAGAACGCCAGACGCAGTGCTCGGCTGCTCTGCTTGTTGTTACCGTCATATACCTCGAAGTGAGAGTTATTATTAAGATAAACATTAACAGAAGTGGTGTTAGTGTTAGTAAGTGTGAAGTCAACGTCGATATACTTGGTGTTGATATCATTTACGGTAGCGTCACGGAAAACGATGTTATTGGTAGAATCGTTACCGAATGTACCGGATGTGGGCACAAATACGTTGCGTCCGTCGAGTGATGTTACGGGCGAGAACTCGAAGTCATCGGCTACATACTCCCACAGGTTGATCTCATCTTCATAGCTCGCGTTCTTGAAGTCGATATTGAGACCGGAGTCAGCGTCAACAGTAATAACGCCGGTATTAGCATACTTATCCTGCGCAACTATAAACCAAGCGTAAGAGGAAATGGCAATAAGAACCAAGACCTCTATCATAGCGATGATCGGGATAAGAGGCGAAACCTTAAACTTGCGATATTTACTTGTAGATTTCTTCTTTTTCTTGATATCTCTACTCATAATATCTGCTCCGGTAAAAATGAATGGATAATGCTGAATGATCGATGATTATGTGGTCTTGAACTGGAAGTTGACCTCGAACTTTCCGCCCGATGTAGCTCGGCGAGCCTCAAGATCGGTTCCCTCTACCCAGATACGAACGTTGACCTTGGAATAATAGTAGGTCTTGCCACCCTCTACAAACGATACGCTCGGGTTGGTAGTGGAAAAATTCTGGCTGGCAGTTGCGAGAACAGCTGGCGTTACTGTATTATCATAAGCAACTTCTTTATGATATCTTTCGCTGTCCGAGGATGCTATACCACCGTCTGCAGCGCTCTTGTACGGCTGACATTCAAAGATATTGTAGTACTTGTGAATATTGGAGCCAATATGACCATCTGTGCTGGCGTCAGCTGCTGTACTGGTATCAGCTGCCTGAGTAAGCGTCCAGCCCGTCAGCGAATTTGTAGAATTCAGCTTGAGGTCAGGGCGAGGCAGCCACACGAACATAGCTCTGTCATGCAGATAGTTCGGTGTGTTATCCTGGAACGCGCTCAGGGTAGCCGGGATGTTGCTGAGAGTAGTTGAATAATCATACGGGATAAAAGCGATCCGCACAGCGCCGGCGATCGCGTCACGAGAGAAATTGCCGTAGGTAGACTTGTTGAAAGTCGACGCGGCAGAAGAACCGATCATACTAGCAAAGTTATTGATCTCACAACCGCCTTTAACCCATGAACCGCTGCCAAGGTTGATCGGAACACCGGAAGAAGCGCTGCGGAAATAAAGGTCAAATGAGATATACTGCACATTCGGCTGAGCTATTGAAAAGTCTGTTGTTGATGTAACGATAGAACTGTTGCCGGAACTCATCGACGGGCGGATAAGGGTCCTGCCATCACCGGTGATGTCGATAGGCTTATAATCATGAAGAAGATTATATGTAACATTGTCGGTCGCAAGCAGATGCTCAAGGTCGAGCGCAGATGTCTGATTAGTAAAAGGAGTTACCTTATACGCGCCGCCTGTGCCGTTGTTGTAAAAACCGATAGCATACTCAAAGTCGCCTGTAGACTCAACTCTAGCAGCTATACCTGATGAATCAGCCGTAGAGAAATGGCCGAACCATGAGTACGTTACCGTGAACATCAATACAAGTAAAGAGAGCAATACCATGATACCTTTAGCCAACAGTGAATGACGTGTTGTTCTCATAATATCGCTCCTTTCTGTATAATAATGCTTATGTAAAAACTTGATTATTTGTAATCGTTAGCTCCGTCAAGAGTTAATACTGCGGCAGGCTTATCATCCACAAGTACTCTGGCCTTCTTAACGAACTGGCGAGCCTTCTTGGTGGCCACGGCGAGCTTCTCATCGTAGCTCTTCTGGATTGCCTTCTTCTCAGCGTTGAGGCGGATGGTGTACTTCTGATCATCGGTGAAGGAGCAAGCAGCTACTGTCTGAGCCTCCATCTGAGCCAGCTTAGCCTCATACTGAGCTGTCAGATCAGCTATACGGGCGTCGCACTCTTCCCTGATCGCCTTGATGCCGGCGTCCTTCTCTACCTGAGCGGAATAAACCTTGCCTTCGAGCTCCTTGATCTTTTGCTCACGCTTCTCAAACGAAGCAACATAGGTAGCGACGGTGTTGCTGAGCGCGATCTTCTCTACCTCAGCCTGATCCATCTTAGTGCGTGCGTCGTTGATCTCGCGTTTAGCCTGCGCTTCGATGGCGTCGACATGATCGATACGATACTTCATCGTATCCTTCTCTTCCTTTAAGGTAGCTATGATAGCATCCTTAGCGGAGATAGTATTGAGATGTACGCGGATCTGATGATTCAGCTCGCGGTTCTCATCATTGCCCTGAGCAATGGTGTTGTTGAGGGCGTCGAGCTCAGCCTGATAGTTAGAGTATCGAGCCACCATGCCGTCATATTCACCTTGCAGATTTGCGAGGTTGGCAGTGAGCTTCTCATTATCGGCTGTAGCCTGAGACAGTGAAGCAGCCTTGGCCGCTATGTCATTGGATTGTTCGCCTATGATACGCTCCTGATCGGAGATCGTACTCTTTAGTGTAGAATTCTCAGCTGTCAGTCCGCCTACAGTATTGGAAAGCGTGGTGACCTGACCGTTGAGCTCATTTATGCTGTTGGTCTGATTTGCTATGACAGACTCCTGCTCAGAGAGCTTCTGCTGCTGAGCGGCAATAGTCTCGTTGAGCTGAGCGATCTGAGCGTTCAACGCTGTGATAGTAGCGTCGAGCTCTGCGATACGCTGCTCCAAACCGGCGATAGTAGCCAGATGAGCGGCGACCTGAGCCTCCAACTCCGCGACCTGAGCCTCGAGCTCTGCAACGCGAGCCTTGAGCTGCTCGTTCTCCTTCTCGAGGTCCATGATACGGATCTGAGCCTTGCGGAGTTCTTCTCTGGCAGCTTCAAGTTCTTTCTTCAGGCCGTTGATGGTAGCTTCGAGCTCCTTGATCTTGATATCGCGGATACGGATCTGCTCCTTAGCCTGATCGAGCTCGGCAGTGAGCTTGGATATGATGACCTCGCGCTCGCGGACTTCCTTCAGGCGAAGAGCCATCTCTTCGCGGCGAGCCTCATAGATCTTATCTTCTATGTAACGAGCGATCTCGTCCTCGGGCTTGTTGGCCTCGGCGGCGCGGCGCTCATTCTCTGCGTCATACTCAGCTTTTAG
>Ga0265299_10004767_pt1 | contig 12733 bp, 7 predicted proteins | sample AusTroGonzalo_MG_4_FD_193485 | JGI IMG/M metagenome (GOLD analysis project Ga0265299, IMG submission 193485) | Bovine rumen microbial communities from tropical cattle in Woodstock, Queensland, Australia - Gonzalo_02 | ecosystem: Host-associated > Mammals > Digestive system > Stomach > Rumen ...
TCTTTGGCGCGGTGGATTCCCGCGAGCCTATCTGGCCAGAAGTGACAAGGCTGCACAGAACTGGCTTGAGTCCTTCGTTACGACATTCCTTGAGCGAGACCTCTCCTTCTGGCGGGAATTTGTGCCGGAGACGATGCGTCGGCTGTGGAGGATGCTGGCGCACGAGAACGGGCAGACGGTCAACTTCTCGCGGCTGGCGTCATCGCTCGGCGTATCCGACATGACGGTAAGGCGCTATATCGATCTCTTGAAGGAGACGTTCATGGTCGATGTCGTGCCGCCGTATGAGACGAATCTGAAGAAGCGGCTGGTAAAAAGCCCCAAAGTCTATATCGCCGACACCGGCGTCGCCTGTGCGCTCTTGGGCATTTCATCGTTCGATGAAGCATACAACCATCCGGCGTTCGGCTCTTTGTGGGAACAGATGGTGCTGCGGAACATCAGGGGTCTTTTCCCGAATGCGGATGTTTCTTTCTATCGAACTGCCGACGGGACGGAAATGGATTTCGTCGTGTCCATGCGCGGCAAGACGGTTGCGATAGAATGCAAGGCAGGTTCCGTGCCATCCATAGGGAAAGGAACGTACAGCGCCATCGATGCGATCCAGCCAGATTGCGCATACGTGGTGGCTCCGGTTGAAGAGCCCTACCCCCTGAACGAAAAGCTCTCCGTAGTGCGACTTGAGGATTTGGATGGCATATACAAGAAAATCTAATTTCACGCGGGAGATTTGTTCGCGCCGTGCGTATAATGTCAGTGTCGCCTCTATGATGGAGACATTGGTGCGAGACCTTCAGGCAACACGACTTCACCCGCTTTACGAAGCATTCACCGCTTACCACGCCAGGGGCGACATTGTGCCCATGCTTGAAATCTTCGCCGACCGAGAGCGGCAGCGCCTTTCAGAGTATCTGAACATCCTTGTCTAGATAGTATTCTCCATTCTTTGAGCAGCTGGTGCGATGCGTTCCAGCCCTGCACGTTCGCGCGGCTTGGCGCGGCGGCAGGATTGTCAAGCCATTGCAATGACCCGAGAACGGCGCAAAACGTTCGTGTTTCCGTGCGTTTTGGTCGCATATCGTGCTCCAAACCGCCTCTACTCCGTTGACTTTCGCCACGGATTATGTTAGACTGCCAACGCTCTCTTATTAGGGACACTGTGCCCTGAAACAGAAAGCGAGGTAGAAAAATGGCAACATCAAGCATAACTGCGAACTTTGCGATTCGCGACGAGAAAGAGGCGAAAGCCTTTATCTCGGCACTGTTGTCAGATTCTCGTCCGATGGTTCCCCGGAGGGCTTGTGCATGAGAGTATATCTCGACAACTGTTGCTACAATCGTCCGTTTGACGACCAACACAATCGCCGCGAGAGCGCGGACTACACGGAGTGGCGGCAGAATCAGTTTGACGACCTGACAATCGAAGAACTGGGTCGCGCTACGCGGGAATCTGGCAAGCGTATAAAATCGGTTCTTGAAGCTGATGCGGCCGTTGCGAGCCTTCTCCGCAAGGATTAACGACACCAATCTCAAATCGTGAAACTGGAAATGAAAGGAACAAGACCATAGACAGACTAGTCCGCCAAAGCCACTCGATGACATCTCTATCCAGATGTAAGACAAAAGTGCAATAAAAGTACGATAAAAAGTAATATAAAAGCGTGGCGGTAAAAGTGCGACAAAAGTAATATGAAAAGTAATATGATATAGTTTTGCGTCGCCTCGCCATATTGTGCAGAATATGATATAATATGACAATCTTTTGCGAAAGGTGAACTAGGTATCATGGACATGTCAAAATACTTTGGCGAGGCGACCGCCTACGACAAGAAACTGATGCTTGAGCGAAAAGAACCGTTGAGTTGGCTCAAGAGCGTTAGTGCGTTCGCCAATACCTCTGGCGGATTGCTGCTGTATGGGGTGGATAATGACGGCAACCTTGTCGGACTTGAGAATGCCGAGCGCGATGCTGAGGACATCAGCGAAATGATCAAGAGTCTGATGGATCCAATCCCAGAGTTTGACTTGTCTCTACATGCCGAAGATGGACGGATGTTCGTCATTGTTTCGGTCAAGGCCGGAACAACTACGCCCTATTACGTATTCCTAAAAGGGCACCGCGATGCTTATATCCGAATCGGCAACGAAAGCGTAAAGGCCAATTCGATAGACTTGAAGCGGCTCGTGCTCAAAGGCGAGAAAAGGACGTGGGACTCTCTGCCGTCAAACCACAAGCGGGCGAATTTCGCTTTTGAGACCCTGCGGGCTGAATACTTCGCACGGGCAAAGATGGAGTTCGTTGAAAGTGATTTCGATTCCTTCGGCCTTGTTGAGGGTGCTGTGTTGACCAATGCCGGAGCGCTCCTTGCGGACAAGTCGCCGATTCGTCATTCGCGCGTTTTCTGCACGCGCTGGAATGGGCTTACAAAGTCAAACGGAGTGATGGAAGCGTTGGACGATGACGAGTTTTCGGGCGGACTGCTCAATCTTCTTGACGCTGCGAAAGGCTTCGTGAAAGTGAATGCAAAGACAAAGTGGCGAAAGATGGAAGACGGCAGCGGACGAGTTGAATATCCAGAATACCCATCTGCTGCCGTGGAAGAGGCCATTGTGAACGGACTCATACACCGCGATTACCTTGAACTTGGCAGTGAAGTTCACATAGACATGTTCGATGACAGGATGGAGATTTACTCCCCTGGCGGCATGATCAGCGGTGAGTTGATCCAGTCGCTTGATTCTCGCGCAGTCGCCTCGAAACGTCGTAACCCAGTCATAGCCGACTTGTTCCAGCGTCTCTCGCTCATGGAGCGGCGAGGCAGTGGTTTCGGCAAGATTCTCGACGCATACCAGTTTGAATCAGAAAAGCGGGGGCGGACAGTTGTGCCTCAGTTCCGCTCATCGCCGTCGGAATTCCATGTCATACTTCCCAATTTGAACTACGACGCTCCAGAGTTGCATGCCGTTGGTTGCGAGGGTGCGGAGCCTGAGAAAGCGGGCGAAGAAAAGGTGCGTCCGACAAGGCCGACACTGCTGACAGAAGGAAGAAATGCCAAAATCATCATGCGGGCAATCAAGACAGATGGTTATGTGACGATCGCCAATCTTTGTCGGAAAACACGCCTTTCTTCAAGTGGCGTTTACAAGACCCTCGCAGCATTGAAAGCCGCCTCTAAAATCCGCCGCGTCGGCCCAACCAGAGGCGGATATTGGGAAGTAGTCGAATGAAAGCGATGGAGGATAAGATGGAGAACCAAGAGAGTCAAGTCGGCGGAAACAGGCTAACGCTGTCCGCTTCGTTGACTTTCGCCACGGATTATGTTAGACTGCCAACGCTCTCTTATTAGGGACACTGTGCCCTGAAACAGAAAGCGGGGAAAAGAAATGGCAACATCGAGCATAACGGCGAACTTTGCGATTCGCGACGAGAAAGAGGCGAAAGCCTTTATCTCGGCGCTGTTGTCAGATTCTCGTTTGATGGTTCCTCCTGCCCGCAAGCGGAACTGGAAACTTGTCGGTAGCGTCAGGGAGATTGAGCGTCGCCTGGAGGCTTGTGCATGAGAGTATATCTCGACAACTGTTGCTACAATCGTCCATTTGACGACCAGACGCAGATTAAGGTTTTGCTTGAAACCCTTGCTAAGCTTGACATTCAGCAGCGCATGAAAAAAGGCGAGTTGGAGTATGCCTGGTCGACCGTCCTTGACTTTGAGATTAAAAAGAGCAAGTTTTACGACCGAGCATGCCAGATTCTCCCATGGGCTAACGGAGCAGTAGTAAAAGTACTTGTTGACGATACAATTCGGCATCGAGCCAAGGAGTTCGAGTCGAACGGGGTCAAGTCTATGGACGCGCTTCATGTTGCCTGTGCGGAGGCGGCGGGTTGCGATTGGTTTTTCACAGTTGATCGCGGAATCCTCAACAAGGCGCGCTCACTAACGGCTATGCGCATAGCAAACCCAGTTGAGTTCTTCGGAGGTGATTGACATGACAATGACAGACAGCGAACTTAAAAGCAAGTGCTTCACCATTCTTGCCGAACAGGTTGGAAGCGTGGAAATGGAACGGTTCATCATGCTGTTGAACCGAGACACCTTCGACTATACCGAATGGAGAAAGAACAACCTTTTCCAGGGAGAAACCGTTGATTCCCTGTGTGACCAGATAGAGCAATTTCAAGCCGCCAGGTCTGATCGCGTCATGGCTTGACACCAATCTCAAATCGTGAAACTGGAAATGAAAGGATGCATGACAACCCAGTAAAGAGAAATGGCGGGCGTGAGTCCGTCACAAGACAATTTGCAATGCTGCAAGCAGTCGTTTTCGGGAATCCTGAGAAAATTTCTAGCGACACTTGGTGGGCAGGCGCAAACGCGCTTCCTCCCTTTGTGTTCTAGAAAGGCAATCTCAGGGCCTCCGATGAAACACAAAGGGAGGATTTATTTTCTCCTGATAAGCGAGCAGATAGCAAGGTGTGGTCAAGTCTTAAGGCTCAAAGGAAGGGAATGCAGATGCTGAAGAAAATGATAATGATGCTTTCGACGGCGGCACTCGTCGTTTTGACGGGTTTTACCAACGATAATCTTGAAGAAGTACAGGAAGCTATGCTTGCTGCCAACGAAGCAGTGGCTGGTGGGAGTGGAGTACGTGCAAAGTCGGCCTCTGTCAGATTGTTGTCGGCTTCATCAGGTGGCAATTCCATTACATACACCGCCACTGGTGATTTGGATAATGTCGTTGGTTCGGGGAATCTGAATTTTTCGTTCCGAGTCGATAAGGCATTCACGGAAGTCACGTCGGCGACACTTGAGATTAACGCCTATGATGTGGACTACCCGGCGAATAACGAGCATGACAAGGTTTATTTTAACGGCTCCTATATCGGGCGACTTAAAGGAGTTAATGGTGCATATGAAGTCAATACATTCTCGATTTCGCCGAGCCTTGTGCGATGCCCGGCGTCTGAGGGGCAGACGGTGGCGAATACGTTTTCGGTGGCTGTTAATGTTGATAACGGCGGATGGGTGACAGGCGTTGGTTGGGCAAAGTTGACCATCAATGGAGAGACGTTCAAGCTTACGGCGAGCAAGGACGATTCTCGCGGCATCATGCTCAAGTGGAATGACGTAGGTGATAGATACGATGTCTGGCGTAGAATGACGGTAAATGGGGAATGGACTCGTATCTGCAATGGGCTGACGACTTGTGTCTACCTCGACAAGAATGTTAGGTACGGTTACGACTATCATTATTATGTTGTTGCAGACCCAAGTGTGCCAGTTAAAAGTTCTTCTTCTGCACGATTGCTTTCCACAGCGTCAGGAGATGGGGCACGGACGCCGGAAGAAACAGGTTATAAGGGGGGCACTCCAACTGCGCCAAAGATTGAGAAAGTAGAGTTGCCACGGTCAGGAGGATGGTTGCGTGACAATGGACCAAAGAAGTTAAAAGTTACTTGGAATGATTACGATAAGGACTGTTATAGTATTCATAGCGTATGTTATCGTCTAACCAAAGGTACGGAAAAAATAGATGATGTAAAGTCATATTCGCAATGGTTTCAGGGTTCGAGCGAGCCCTTTAAGGAAGAGACGGTGAGTTTTTCCAAATCGGTTCCTTTTCATGGCAAATGCCAATTGCAAATATGGGTAAAGTATTGGGCTCGCGAAGGAAGAGACTGGCGGAATGAACCGAACGATTGGGTGTTGATGCATACAGAGAGTTCATTGCCAGTATACTTTGAGAAGTATGGTGACAGTGCTACGAAAGCAAATTGGTACAAATATTGGCCAGAGGATGGTGCTTTGAGCAGAGGTTTGCGAGCAATTCTGGGAAAGTATGATTATATGCGGATTGGTGATAATCCTAATGAGGGGGGGCATGTTACTAAAGGATGTGTGGGCCAAAAAATGAAGAGCAGATTTCCTATTGTAGATAAAGATACTGGCATTGACAGATTGAAAGAAGGAAAGAGTTATAGTGTGGTAAAAAACGATGGTACAGAAATAGGACGTATAACATTTCTCAATGGCTATCCTTTAATTACCCGTTCAAAAATGCTTTTGGTTGAAGAAAGAGTTGTGACCAGTCTGTCGGCATATAGAAGTGGCGCGATACGTCCGATATTTTTCCACACATCTGTCGGAATTGATGCCAGTGGTGTTGAGAGCTTGGCAGTAACTTTGCATCATGAACAAAAGCATATACTTAATGGGGTAGATTTGTATTTTACAAGTTCAACGTCAGAATATGATGTTTTAAATGGCGTTGATTTGAATCGCCAAAGTGGAAACTTTGGAGGAATCCCATTGTCAGGCGGGAGAGTAATGAGTGAGTCTGGAAAGGCGTTCAAAAATCGCGAGGCAGTGCTTTACCAACAAACTATTATGGACGCCATCTCAAACATAAGAGATAATATCAAGATATTGCAAGAAGGTTACGTAGTTATTGCAGAGGGGAATTTCAGACTTGATGCAGCTAATGTCGCGGAATATCTATCGACATATATGACTGTCTTACAGACAGCGCATGATGAGGCTTCAGAATGGTGCATTGATTCTGATGGTGATGGGATTAGAGACAATACAGAAGAGAGCGATAAAATAAAGGGTGCAAGTACATTGTCTGATAGGGCCGATACTTGGGGCGTTTCAATGATTCCAAGCGAGAGGAACATATATTCGGAGTATAATAAATACGGAGATGACGAAATAAGGGCGAGAAATGCGGAATCTACTGAGGGTGCCAATAAAAACAACGACTGGGGATTTCCGGGACATAAAATAACTGTTCCAGAGTTTAAGATTACGATTCCGAGTATCAATATGTATTGGACTATCGAATCCCAAACCTGGGAAGATTATTCCGAAGGTCACTGGAATTCCACATACAATGGTAAAAATGGTGATGCGGACGTGCCGCTTTTCGTACCAAAGACTTATCTTACGAGTATGTGTTTCGAAGAGTTTAAGAGTGATGAAACACGGAATCCGTTGTCCCCCTCGACAACGAGAACGAAGATGCATATGTCGGCATCTTCAACCATTGCGACACAAATCAGAAGCGGCAATGTCAATGATGTCGGCGAGGATGTCTCCACCAATGGCTTCTATAGCTCAGTTATACTGCAAAACTCGAATTTATCCTATAATGGACAATTGCTATTATCTTTCGTGAATTCAAACTTGGAGTATGTGCCAGATCCTGACAACATATTCTATGATGCATTGACATTACATACGGATATTGTCTCTTGCGAGACAAATTCCGTTTCCGCAGTTGTGCGATCCTACCTTGTTGACACGAATAATCTTGTTTGCGTGGAGGCTGAGGAAAAAATAGAACTTAATCCTGGGACAAATTCAATTGAACTTGTGTTTGGGGGGCAACATATTTATCGGCAAAGAAGTACTGGTTATAAGGTTGGACTTGTTGAAGTTAGGTCAATGGAGGTTTATCCGAATGAAGTTATCGCCACGGCGACGAATGTGGCGAGTACGGTAACCCTTCTTTCATACTCTGACTTTACGCCATATAAAGGGGTAATTGTCACAAAGGAGGCGGTTGGCGATCTAACAGAATCCAACCTCGTGTTCAATGTTGATGTTGAATTGAATACGCAGGGAGCGTATACGCTTGTTGGTGAATTGCGCGACACGAACGATGTCCGTGTTGCGCATGCAATATATACCAATCTAACCTATGCAGGGCTGCAGACTATTCCCTTGGAATTTTCGCGTGAAGACATCTATTTATCTGGACGGCCTGGCCCGTACAAACTTACCTTGCTTGAATTACGTGATGCGGACTGGGAATTGGTCGATTGGATTGAAAAGCCTGTCGAAACGGACGCATTCGCGCTTGCGGCAATGCGCCCTGGTTGCGCGGCTTTGACCGTATTGTCAGATTCGTATTCATTGAATCCACTGTCATTTTCCGCCGATGGCTTCTGCGATGCAGTTCGACTTTCTTTGAGCGTGTCAAATTCCTTAGATTCTGCGATTGATTGTCGGGTATGTGTATCAGTCTATTCCACCAATAATGAATTCGTCTGCCGCTCGTATCAGGCAATTGAAGTGTCTCCTGGTGTCAACGCATATACGCTTGAAGTGCCGGGAGTGGAAATTGCGAAATCGCAGATAGAGGGGCCGTACTATATTGCCGACATACTTTGGGAGCCAATGAATGGATTGCCTTCGGAACGATTTGTGCCGGAGAAAGAATTGATTAACGTGCCGCGTTCATCTTTCGGAGGGTCGCCGTTTGCTGTTTCTGGGGAGGCAATCTGCCGTACGGGGGATGTGTACAAGCCCATCATTGTGGAGGTGCCGATTGATGTCTTGCGGGCGGGAGATATCTCGGTGTCTGCAATCGTTACTGACACGAATGGCGAGTTCGTGGTCCGATCGGAAACCAATCTCGTTTTCTCCGTTGGTGACGATCAGAAGGTCGCAGTTGAGTTTTCTGCGAGGGACTTGATTTCGACAGGAATTGCAGGACCATACGTTGTCTCGTATCTTGTTTTGCGATCCGGCTACGATGGCGTTGAAGACGTCCGCATCGAAGAGTTCAAGGAAGTCGTGGACTATACGCCCATACTCTACGTTGACGCGGCAAGTGGTGACGATGAAGCCGACGGACTTTCAGTGGGCACCGCCAAGAAGACAATACAGGCGGCTCTTGAATGGGCATCTGATGGCGTGGTTATTAACGTCGGGGCTGGCGACTATATCTGCCCTGTTGAAGTTGACGGCGAGACGTTCCTGAATGTCAACAAGAAGGTGAGCATTGTCGCTACTGATGACGATCCTTTGAAGACTCGCATTGTCGGACAGCGTGGCAATTCGACAAACGACGTGCGCGGTGTGTATCTCGTTGAGGGGGCGACGTTGTCCGGATTTACGATCACCAACTTCCTGATGTCCGCTGGCGGCGGTGTTGGCGTGTACGGTGAGGGGCTTGGTGCAATAGTGTCTAACTGCGTTATCGCTGGGTGTTCGGCAACGCATGACGGAGGTGGCGTGTATCAGTGTACGGTCTATGATTCCACGATACTGAATTGCCGTGCACAAAATGGTGGTGGCGCGGCGCAATGCAATTTAATTAGGTGTAGAATCGAAGGTTGTACGGCAACGCGCTATGGTGGAGGCGTCGCATACGGCACGGCTGACAACTGTAAGATCATCAGAAACACCGCCAATTATGGTGGTGGTGGCGCGGCTTACGCGACGGTTTTGGGCTCGGAAATCAGCAATAATGTGCAACCTACTGGAAATTACGGCGGAGGTGGCGCCTATCAGTGCAGCTTGAGTCGATGCCGCATCATGGAAAATTCATCTCCATCTTACTATGGTGGTGGGGTTATGCAGGGGACTGCCGACAATTGCGTTATCTGTGGTAACAGCGCACAGCGAGGGAGTGGAGCTACTGCGGCCACGCTTATAAACTGCACGGTTATTGGGAATAGAGCAGATGTGTATGGCGGTGGTGTTTACAGTGGGACTCTTATCAATTCAATTGTATGGGGGAACACGGCACCAACTTCCCCCAACCATTATGCTGGCCGAGGTATATACACATGTACAACACCACTTTTGGATGGCGATGGCAACATCGATACAGATCCTGTGTTTCGCGGCGCGGAGTTCGGCGGATTCATGCTTTCAGCAGACTCACCATGCCTTGATGCCGGGATAGACAATGGCGGTGTAGCAGAATACATATATTCTGGCACGACAAGTACTGTTACGGCCGCTGTTTCCACGCTAGACTTCTTTGGCAATGAACGGACGCAGGGGGCGCATGTTGACATGGGTGCTGTCGAGGGCGTGACTAATGCTTGGCTTGTCATGACGCGGACGGAGGGGAGCGGTTTGCTCGATGTTTCATTCGAACTTGTTGAGCCGCATTCATCGTTGACCATCACTGCGGATGAATCATTACGCCCGCTAGACCGTTTTGAGATAAATGACGGGCGCGTGTTCTTTGGACCACAAATGCAGCTTGACGACATTTCATGCGATACATTTGTGACTGCCTATTTCAGGTGTTATGATTTTTATGTTGATGCCAAGAATGGGAATGACGCGAACGACGGCTTGTCGTGGGGTGCTGCAAAGAAGACCATTCAAGCGGCAATTGATTGCGCTGTAGACGGTGAAAAGATTTGGGTTGCTAAGGGTGTATATGTTCCGATTTCGATGTTGGATAGACGAGTCGAGATTGAGGCGGTTGATGGTTCATCGCTGACATTCATTGATGGTGGTGGCACTAATCGTTGTGCAACATTGGCGACATCTGGGTCTCTGTCGAGCAAGACTAATAGCGTCCTTATCGGTTTCACGCTGATGAATGGACGCTCGACACAGGGCGGAGCTGCTTATGGCGGCACTTTGCGAGATTGTATCATAAAGTCAAACAAAGCCGAGGGCTCAACATATTGCTACGGCGGCGGAACGTACTACGGGATGCAGGTCAATTGTCAGTATGTCGGCAATGCGGCGTCGGCTACGATGTATGGCTATGGCGGTGCCGCATATTATGGGACGAGCTACAATTGTTCGTATGTTGACAATTCAGTGTATGGTCCATCGAATGCGTGCGGAGGTGCGGTTTGCTATGGGACGCACTATGACTGTGCGATGACGAACAATACGTCAAGTTCCTACGGCGGTGCATCGTATTATGGCACGTGCTACAGGACGATTGTAGCAAGGAATGAGGCTAAGTGGGGTGGTGGTTGCTATGGCACTTCGTTCTATGACGGCGAGATTGTGCGAAACACATCAAGTTCACATGGCGGCGGTGTGTATTATGGTTCAATTTACAGGTCGACCATTGCCAACAACAGGTCGTCCGGCGATGGTGGAGGAGTCTACAAGGCGTCATTGACAGATTGTTTGGTGGCTAACAATCAGGCTCTTGGCGGAAGCGGCGGTGGTGCGTTGCTGACTGATTACACGGCGACAAGAAGTTCGTTTGTCAATAACAGGGCGAGAAGTAATGGCGGCGGCGTGTACGGTGGAACATGTACTGACTGCGGCATTACAAACAACACCGCCACATCCAACGGTGGTGGCGCATACAATATAATAGCCACACGGACATCAATTGTAGGGAACAATGCGGTGACCGGTGGCGGTATCTACAATGGCACATACAATTCATGTATATTAGAAACCAACACATCTTCTGGTGAGGGGGGCGGCGCCTACAGCGGTACATTCTACGATTCGTTGATTTCAAACAACCAGGCATCTGGCGTGGGTGGAGGATTGAGAGGCTGCACGTTCCACAGGTCGCGCATAATCGGCAACAGATCGCATGCCGATGGCGGTGGTGTTTACAATGGAACGGGCTACAACTCCTTGATTGTGCAGAACAAGGGACTCGGAAACGGTGGCGGCGTCTACGGCGGTTACAACTACAACTGTACCATCACTGAAAACTGGTGCGGCGGAAGTGGCGGCGGAATTTCCAGCGGATATCACTACAATACCATCATTTGGGGCAACACAAATCCTGATGGTTCAAACAATACTTCTGGAGGTTCCTTCTATTCCTGTCGAACGGCAAGCCCGTCCTTTGTCAATCCTGGCGAAGGTGACTATCGACTTCGCTCAGGCTCCCCCTGCATCAATGCGGGAAACAACTCGTATGCGAACGGCGCGAGCGATCTTGCCTTGGCGGCGCGCATTCAGGGCGGCACAGTTGACATGGGGGCGTACGAAGGCGGTGTCGCCGGCTTGATCGTCACGATTGATTCCCTTGGCGTTGGCGATTTGGAATATGGCTCGACCATCATTACGAACGGCGGCACGTTCACAGTGTCCGCGCAATCAACAGGTCGGGCGTTCCTACACTTCCTGACGAATGGCGTGATTGCGACGACCGCGCCAACTCTGACCCTGGACGGTATTTCGTCAGATGTCAAGATAACGGCGGAGTTCGTACATGAGATGTTTGTCGATGGCGCAAAAGGGGCCGATGGCAATAGTGGCCTTTCATGGGAGAACGCGAAAAAGACGATTCAGGCGGCGATTGACGAATCCATCGAGGGTGACACAATCTGGGTTGCCGATGGCGTGTATGCGCCAATTCGGTCAATGAAGCAGATTGCAATCGTTAGTGTGAATGGTTCTGGAGTAACAATCATTGATGGCGATGGGCAGGCGGGCTGTGCAATCCTTGATTCGACTTGGCTTAAGGACAATTCAACAGGCACACGCCTTTCAGGGTTTACAATTCGCAATGGTAGGCAAGGCAATGGCGCTGGCGTCCAGTTTGGCATGGTTGATAACTGCATAATTGAAAATTGTCATGCTACAGGGCATGGAGGAGGGGCAGATTATTCCATGATTAGTAACTGTGTGATACGGAATAATACAGCGCAAGATTATGGTGGTGGCATTGCGGCAACCGGGCGTCACAGAATTATAAACTGCCAAATCGTAGCGAATAGAGCATCCAACAATGGCGGGGGGCAAAGTGGTGATGGTGTTTTCCGAAATTGTTTGTTTGACAACAACATTGCGGGTGCTAACGGAGGTGCCTTGTATGGAGGAACAGCATTTGATTGTGCCTTTTCAAACAATCGGGCGGCGGCGGGTGGTGCTACATACAATGGCACATTCTATAGATGTGTCCTTTCTGGCAATACTTCTACTGGTGATGGCGGCGGAGCTTATTACGGGACATTTTATGATTCGGTTGTTACCAATGACACCGGCTCTAG
>Ga0265299_10004768_pt1 | contig 12733 bp, 9 predicted proteins | sample AusTroGonzalo_MG_4_FD_193485 | JGI IMG/M metagenome (GOLD analysis project Ga0265299, IMG submission 193485) | Bovine rumen microbial communities from tropical cattle in Woodstock, Queensland, Australia - Gonzalo_02 | ecosystem: Host-associated > Mammals > Digestive system > Stomach > Rumen ...
ATCAGGACCGCGCTAATGATAAGGCTCAGCACCTTAAGTCCCGTCTTCTTTGTAGTTGTGTTTTTCCTGTTTATGATTGCGAAAAGTGTTGCAACCAAAATCCTCGCTGCAAGTAAGATTATGAGCCCCGTGAATCTGAATCCCGTGTCGATCCCCGGGAAGACCAGCAAGATGAAATACATCACGAGCTGTGCCGCGTTTACGATGAGGCGTCTTATGGTCCAGGCCTTCTTGCCTTGAGATTTTCGTGCCGCCTCAAAAATAACAAAACCGATCTCTGCTAAGAGAAGGATTCCAAAAAGTAAGATTGCTGTTATATTGCCTGACATGTTTTATGCCTGCCCTTCTGTTGATTTTGGGCAGAGTATATTTAACGCCAGGACGCATTACAATCGTTTGGAAGGTAAGATGCAGATATGGGCGGTAAGATGCATTTATTGAGTGCTCAAAAGGCAAAAATCTCAGATCTTGTACTGTTTGTAGAGCTCGGGATACCCCTCTTTGAGCGCGTGATTAACCGGACAAGATTATACATTTATCTCGTCGACAACTGAAATGGGCTTTACGGTCATCTCGACCCACGTCGGCATGTAGCCGCACTTGATCGCGTTCCTGACTGACCTTATGTTGGACCACGCGGTGCAATAGAATGGCACCTTCCCGCGGTTTAGTATCTCGATTCCGATCTTCGAAGTGATGGCCGTTGCGACACCCTGCATGCGGTATTCGGGCAGGACATCCACGCCGATCTGCCACATCTCTTCAGCATCAGCAGAGCACCCCGCAAGGCCTATCAGCCTGCCCTCATCGTAAGCACCTACTGCGATCCTGTCTAACTCTTTCCTGTCCTTGCACAGAGCGTTCGCCCATTCCTGAACATAGAGTTCCTCGTACTGACCCTTCTCAAGAACGCGAAGCTCATATCCGCACGGCTTCTCGGTCAGGAGATCCAGGTTCGGCAGATAGTATTCCGCGATATAACATACGGTCTGCCCCATGGGCTCAATGCGCTCGTTAAGCCAGCGCATATTAGGCGTCTCAAAGCAGTGGTAGAACTGGAATTTGCTGATGTATTCATGCACAACTTCATACACGTCTTCGTTAGCAGACGCGACGACATTGGTCCCGTAGGAGACCATGTTGCACGATATCGGGAGCTTATAGTATTTCTTGCAGTTAGCCCCAAGCGCGAAAGGCACGATCAGGTTCGTATCGCCCCTGAAGTCCTCCGCGAGGCACCCCAGATCTTCTGCCGACTGCTGCATAGCTATCTGCAATATATCTTCGTTAGTCATAGCACATTACCCACAAAAAGTTTCACACGGTTTCATTATAGCATTCTAGTGGGCTCATTAATCACCTGTTCGCGAAGTCTGGAAAACATATCATATATGATATGGAAATTAGGCAATAGAAAAGTCTGATTTCCATAGTTTATATACTATAGAAACCAGACTCTGAGTTTTTGTTTTCGAAGACTTCGCGTTATTACTTCTCAACAGGAGCGATAACTACTTCAGCCTTGGGCTTGTCGGAAACCTTGCCTCTCTCTAGGAAGAATCCTACGACATAGACTGCGAGGAGGACACCGCCTGCTGCTGTGAGGGCATACATGACGCCTTCGGTCATGTTTTCGAGAACGGGGTAATAAGATACGACCATTGCGAATGTGTTCATGATGATGTGGAAGATGATGCCCGGGACGATGGAGCCTGTCTTGATTCTAGCAAGGCAGATGATCATGCCGAGTACAAAGGCCCAGACTGCCCAGAGGGCGCTGCCGTGGCAGATGCCGAAGACTACTGATGAGATGATGGCTGCGACGATCTGAGGCATTGCTTTGCTGAGGCGGTTGAAGATGTAACCTCTGAATACTACTTCTTCAATGATGGGAACGAAGATGCAGTTAGCGAGGAGTGCCTGCCAGAACGGGTAAGCCGTGAGCTTGGACATGCCGCTTGCGAGTTCGCCTGTAAGTTCTGCGGGGATGGGAAGGATTGTCATGATGAAGTTCAAGAATACCATTCCGCCGAGAGCGCCGATGACTGTGAGGATGATGTGCTTGGGAGAAACGGACTTGATGTCTGCTTCTTTGGTAAAGCTAGACTTCTTGACCTTCTCGATGATGAAATAAACGATGAGTGTTGCGATTGCGCCAAAGAGAAGGCAGATGCCTGTCATGGCTGCGTTGTCTGCCTGGAGGGCTGCCATAGCTGCGTCGCGCTCCATGCCTGCTGCGCCATATTCCCTGCCCTTAACGTAACCGACGATGGCGGATATGATGATCGTGACGAGGTTTGACGTGAGCAGATAAGTTAAAAAGTAAGCTAATGCTTTTCCGATCTGTGCTAATACCTTTTTCATAACGTGATAAGTCCTTTCTTCGTTTGACTGAGGTGATGATAGCATCAGAACAAGGGCCATCCTCTAAGATGGAGTGAATGGTCGTTTTCCGGTCGTAAACGGTATATTGCAAACATCGGCCTGTTTATTTAGAATTCAAAGCAGTTATTACCTGCGGGGGCCTGAAAAACATGCGTATTGCCATCTGTGATGACGAAGAAATATACAGAGTAGAACTTAAGACTATCCTTGATAAACTGCTCATCAATGTCGATTACAACATCGATACTTTTGACGACGGCAGGCAGCTCATGGAGAGCTTCAATAAGGCACCCTACGACCTCGTGTTCCTTGATATCGAGATGCCTGCAGTTGACGGCATCACGCTCGCCAAATCGATCAGGAGCAAGTCTGAGAATGTTTTCATCGTATTCCTCACAGGCCACATCGAATATGCGCTCGAAGGCTACGAAGTCAACGCGTTAAGATACCTCACCAAGCCCGTCGATATCGACAAGCTCAAAGAGGTCATCAGATACGTTCAGGAGAAGCAGGGCAGCGCGCGCCAGCTGATAATCAGAGAAGACGGCGAAGAGATCTTGATAGACATCAATGACGTTATCTACATGGAATCCATGAACCAGAACGTCAGGATCGTATCGGCGAGCGGCGAGCACATCATCAGATACAACATCGGCGACTTCGAAGAGCAGCTCAAGAACGACGGATTCTTCCGCATCCACAGGGGTTATCTGATATCACTGTCGAAGGTCAAAAAGCTCGTGAAGAACGACGTCATAATGGATAACGGCGAGACGCTTCCCGTTAGCCGCAGCAACCTCAAGCAGCTCAAAGAAGCGCTCTATGCATACGTAGAAGGGTCGGCTTTCTGACATGCCTGAATCACCGTTTCCGATCATCGAGACAATATCAGCACTTGTAAGCAACGCAGAGATAATCCTGTCTCTGCTCGTCGTTGTAATGGTGGCCGCGTGCTTCCTCGGAAGATATGTCGTGCTGACAAAAAAGCTCGTTATATCATCTCTGGGAATGCTGGTAATGACCATAGTGATTACGGTAATTTTGAATATTTTCATCCCCGATATCGAAAACGATACCTATATCATCGTTGAATACGTTACTTCCGCTCTGATATATATTTATGCATTCGTTTTCTATCTGCTGGCATTCAAAGAAAAGCGTGTCATAAGAGCGATAGAATCTACCGTCTGCTTCTATCTTCTGACCGTTTATGTCAGTACGTTCTCCCAGTTGATCGTCCTCTATGCTCTCGGCGGAACTGTTGAGCTCATGGATAAGCTCTTCATAAGTGAAATGGGATTGGGCTTCGAATGGCTGGCCATAGTACTCTTAGGACTGCTCATTACGCTTGCGCTCTTCCTTATTGTGTTCTTCGGTTTTTACAGGCCGAAAAAATACTTCATCATCGGAATCCCTTACAGGATCTTATTTGTCGTATGGACATTCCTGTTCGTGGTAATTCCCTTCTTCCCTGCATCCGTTCCGGCAACTGACATTACATTATCAGAAAGATACAACCTTATGAGCGTAATGTTCGCCGTCGGCATCTTCGTCTTAGGCCTCGCGGTACCTGTCATCATGATCATCGCAACTGCCGAGAGATCACTTAAAGAGAAGAACAAATCCCAGGAAGCATACCTCGCCGCAGAGCTCGAATACATCGGCCAGTACAAGAAGACGCAGGTCGAGACAAAGGCTTTCCGCCACGACATTAAAAACAATCTCGCGATGACGCAGATGATGCTCGAATCAGGCCGAACGGACGAAGCCAGAGAGCACATCAGCGATATGCTTGGGCGCGTCAGCGCATTGTCTCCCAAGTACGTCACGGGCGACGAGATGCTAGATCTCATCGTCACCATGAAGGCCGATAAGATGGACGAATTAAACATCAGGTTCACGCTCGACGGCGTCACCGACGGCGGCCTCAACATCAAGCCGATGGACATGTGCAGTGTTTTCGCGAACGCATTAGACAACGCAATCGAAGCAGCATCCAAATGCGAAGATCCGTTCGTCACACTGAACATCAAGAGGACCGATAAATTCTTCGTTATCAAGCTCACGAATTCAGCTGCAAAGAAGATCGATGTCGGCAAGCTCCTTGCTACCACCGGCTACACTTCCAAGAGCGATAAGGATCACCACGGCTTCGGTCTGATGAACGTAAGACGCACTGTTGAAGACTACGACGGCATCCTGAAGGCTGAGTCTGAAGACAAGTCATTCACGCTGTCTATCATGCTCCCGAGAGAGAAGTAAAACCGGCACCGGAACAATTCCGATGCCGATCGATCTCTATTATTCAAATCCATTTTTCCTCAACCGCGTGATGCTTATCAGCATTCCGATAATACCGACGATAAAGAACATCACTGCTATGCCTGAGCCGCTCTCGGAACCGAAAATTCTTGAGAGCGCATTTTGCAATGGTGACTTGGTTCTCATAAACGGCTCGAAAACATAATCGGCCAGATAACCTGACATAAGCAGCCCCAACGGATTGCTGATATTCTTGATCGTGTCGTGAGCCGAGAACACTCTTCCCTGCATATGGACCGGCACCTTCTCGCGAAGGACCGCATCAAGGTTTGCGCCCATAATGACGGCCGCTATATAACCTGCAAAATTGCTGATGCTCCAGACCGCCGGATGAGCTGAAAGACTCATAATAACTTCGGCAATGAAAATGAATGTGCAGCAGACAGATATCAGGCGCGTCTTTTTCTTCACAGGTTTAAGCAGCGTCATTGCTATGCTGCCGGCAAAAACTCCGGCGGATGTTGCAGCCTGGACTATGCTTAATATCCTCTGGTCATTGCCGCTCCTCCCAAGCACAAAGGGGGCCAGGAGTCCGTCGTTTCCGAGTTTTGCAAGCAGATTAACAACGGCGATAAACAAAGTCAGATGGAGTAACACTTTGTTCTCGCGCAGGAACATAATGCCGTCTTTACAACTTTTGAGAAACGGCTCTTCTTCTGTATTCTCATGCTTGATCTCAGGGATCTTAACAAGAAACATCAGGACCAAAAACGCAAATACAAAACTTGCAAGATCACATATAAGTACCAGTTCCATGCCGCCTGCAAAAAGCAGGACGCTTCCTAATGCAGGTGCAAGGATCGACACGATTGAACCTGATATTCCCTGAAGTCCTCCGATCCTTGTGTAATGCTTTTTAGGAACGATCAGGCTTATGGCAACAAAGGATGCCGATTCCTGAAAAGAATTCATGAAGCTGAGTACGATATTGATGAGATATAGATGCCATATCTCAAGTAATGAGCCTGTATAAAGGCCTAATACCAGCATAGACCCGCATGCAGCGATCAGATCAGCTGCCAGCATTATCCGTTTCTTATTCCTGCGGTCGACAAAAGTTCCTGCAACGAATCTGAAAAGTATCGTCGGCAGGAACATGCAGAAAGTCAGCATCGTAACACTTGAAGCCATACCGGTCTTTTGGTATGCCCAAATGATCAATGCATAATCAGTCATGGCTGTGCCCAGTTCCGATACGGTCTGAGACAACCATAAAAGCAGAAAGCTTTTAAGCTCTTTAAAAGTGGATAGTTTATTCATAACTTTGCTCCCAGAAAATAATTAATTCATTTCTGTGCGCAAAGCCTGACCAGACGATATGTTATCGTTTGCTCCGTGAAGGTATCGTCCGTTAGACCTTGCGCGGAGCATTAGCATCTGCTGCTAGAGAAATCCCTCTATCTGTATGTTTCATATCTTTATGCCTCTATTTACGGTTTCCAATGAGCGCAATTATCAGCAATACCGGCACGTCGATGAATGCGCTGACGAGGTTTGCCGTGATCGCGTAGAAAATGTTCCTGACCTTCGATACGTCTCCGTTCTTATTAACGAGTTTCTTGCTGTACCAGATGGTCTCAACGACAAGAATCACAGCTTCCATTACAAGCCAGAGCGCAAAGTGGTTAAAGAGAATTGTGATGAATAACCTCGACAAGAGATTAAATGCGAACAACATGGACTGTGTTACTAAGTTAACGATAAAGAAGTACTTAAGATTCTTCTTTCTGAACAGTCCGAAGCAGAGAAGAACGAGGCCTTCCACTACTAATGTGATGACCAGATATAAAGCGGTCTCGATATAGAAGTCCGGGTCGATCGAAGGAATGAGAACTTCCGTCAATCGGTTGGTGGAATAATCGTATTCGCATTGGGAGTGGAATCTCTTTGCTGTGAGCTCATTGCTGACGGTAACTTCGCCGCTGTCGGTCACGATCATGACCTTGAATGTCGAGGGCACCATGTAGCCGTATTCTACTATGTTCTCGCCTCTATAAAAATCATTTTGCCATCCTGAATAACAGATGGAATTTGTACCGCCTGCGTAAGTGAACAGCCTGAAGCCGTCTTCGTCATATTCGTAGAATATCTCCCTGACCCAGTCTTTGTCTTCCGGAATATGATCGAATCTGCTGGGATCATCGATGTCTGCTACATAATCAGTCGGCATGAGGAGCGCAACATAGTAAGGCTCTGTGGGCGCGTTTAAGATCTTGATCTCGATCGAACGCTTCGGACCCATGTCAGCCATAACGATCCTGGTAAAACATGTGACGATAATGAATGTGATCAGGGAAGCAGCAATAAATCTCTTTGCTATGTTTCCCTTAATTCTTAATTCAGTCTTCATAAGTTCACCCCATGCCAGATCAGAACTCTACATCACCAAAGACAAACTTATTGATGAACCAGTTCTCATCCTCGTCCTGAACGAGTATGACGTAGAATGTTGCAGTCGTCTCACCTGCAAGTTCTGAATCTTCCGTAGTCTCCATCTCGACAGTTACTAAGTAATACCATCTGCCTTCTTTGAGTCTTCCGTTTTCAGTTTCCGTGATATTTGCCCAAATCATTCCGTTAACGTCGCCGTCATGGAAATAATCTTCAATACATGACTCCGTGCAGAATGCCTTCATTGCTTCGTAGTCAGATTCCGCGAAGGCTTCGAAAAACTGATCAAGCGTTTCTCTGGGAACAGAATCATCATATTTGTTGTAATCGTAGATCAGCTCTTCACCGTCATAGATCGTAATCGTTGCGATCTTCCCGCTGCTTCCAAAATAAACCGTAGCTTCCGATCCGTCATCAAGGATCCAATTGTAGTGTATCATCCCGGATCCTCCGAAGCTTGAGAATGGTCCGATCTCGTCAGTCAGTTTGTCTAAGGTATAGTCTTTGTCAACGTTCTCAAAATAACTTTTGTCCAGATAAAAATCGCGGTAGCAGACAGTTTCTGCCTCGCCCTCGAGCTGGACTTCTTCAGTAAATGCCGTCTGGGTTTCACCGCCTAAGACGACTTCTGTCGTTGTCTCTCCCGCGAGCATTGTTCCGCATCCTGCCGCAAGCGTCGATGTCGCGAGCAGGACCGCAACAGCCATGTAGGCCGGTGCTTTTGTGTTGTGTTTCTGTTCGATCTTCATAAGCTTGTCTCCTCCCTAAGAGTCTGACGCCCGGTCCTTTATATCCCCTCAGATACCGTCATTATAACATGGGACCGGACGCTTCATGTGTTGTTCCTCAGCCGAAGATATAAAGATATGTATCGGCTCCGTCTTCTCAATCTGTCCTTAAACATAAAATAATCCCCCTTAAGGTCTATATCTTCTATACAGACCAAAGGGGGGATTTGTTGCATTTATAAATAATTATTTTCGAAGACTTAGTACCAGTCCTTGTGTCTCTTGATGTAGATGGTCTTCATTATCTGTGCGAAAACCATGTAAACGACCATGAGGATTGCAAGCCAGAGCATGTAGCTGATGGGCATTGTCGGCAGGCTGAAGAGCGTTGACAGACCGGTAAAGCCGATGAGCAAAGTAACGCCGATTACAGCCAGCGTTGAGAGCGTCAGCTGGATTGATGCCCTGTCGTTAATGAACGGCAGCTTCGGTGTTCTGATCGTGTGGATTACCATCGTCTGCGAGATGACGCCGAACATGAACCAGCCGCACTGGAAATATCCGGCCATGTCGGGATTGTTATATCCGTAGATGAACCACAGAACGAGGAAGCACAGAACGTCCAATACCGTGCTTAAGAGTCCGAACGATACCATGAATCCTCTGATGCCGCCCAAGTCCCACTTCTTCGGCTTCTCGATGTACTGCGGTTCGACGTGGTCGAAAGGCATACCGAGCTGTGCGAAGTCATTCAAAAGATTCTGCACGAGAATGTGGATCGGAAGCATCGGCAGGAACGGCAGGAAGATGCTCGCGATAAGTACTGAGAACATGTTTCCGAAGTTACCGCTGACGGACATCTTCAGATACTTGGACATGTTCGCGAATGTGCTTCTGCCTTCGACAACGCCCTCGTCAAGAACCATGAGGTCTTTCTCAAGGAGGATGATGTCTGCAACTTCCTTCGCGATGTCGACAGCGTTATCAACTGAGATTCCGATATCTGCCTGCTTCAGCGGCAAGCTGTCGTTGATGCCGTCGCCCATGTAACCAACGGTATGACCCTTGGTCTGGAACATCTTGACCACGCGCTGCTTCTGATAAGGAGAGAGCTTCGAGAAGATGTCGCACTTCTCGCATGCTTCTGCGAGCTCCTCATCGCTCATGGCATCGACCTTAACACCCGTAAGTGTCATCTCTGTATAGATACCGAGTCTTCCGCAGATGTTGACTGCAACGCCTTCGCTGTCACCCGTAAGAACTACCGTACGAACGCCGTTTTTCTTCAGCGCTGCGATAGCTGTGCCTGCTGATTCCTTCGGCGGATCGAGGAAGCCTACGAAGCCGATGAGTACCATGTCGCTCTCGTCCTCTACGCCGAAAACATCAACTCCGTGAACGTTATTCTTCTGAGCAACCGCGATGACACGGATGCCTTCCAAGTTATTCTCTTCTGCGATCTTCTTCGCATTGACCTTGAGTTCATCAGTGATGTCTTTTACTTCACCGTCGATCTCGATGAATGAGCAGATCGAGAGGATCTCTTCTACCGCACCCTTTGTGATGAGCTGGCGCTTGCCTGTCTTATCCTTGAGCACGACGCTCATGCGGCGGCGTGAGAAATCGAACGGGATCTCATCTTCTCTTGTGTATGTCTCCTTCAGGTATGACAGGTCTTCCTTCTCCGCACGGTTGATGATGGCAACGTCCATGAGGTTCTTAAGGCCTGTCTGGAAGTAGCTGTTGAGGAACGCATGTCTTAAAACGCGCTTGTCCTCACGGCCGATAACGTCCATGTATTTCTCCAGGATGATCTCATCCTGCGTGAGCGTACCTGTCTTATCCGTGCAGAAGATATCCATCTCGCCGAATGTCTGGATGGCACCAAGACGCTTAACGATCGTCTTCTTGCGGGACATGTTGATAGCGCCCCTCGCAAGCGAAGAGTTCATGATGACAGGCAACATCTCCGGCATGATTCCTACAGCGATCGTGATGCCGAACATGAGTGACTGGAGCCATCCGCCCTGTCCCTTTGTGATGAAGTTCGCGATGAAGATGACCGGAACCGTGATCAGCATGAATTTGATAAGGAGCTTGCTGACCGAATCGAGATTCTTCTCAAACGCACTCTTTTCTTCATAAGAGTTGAGGCTCTTTGCCATGCTTCCGAAGTATGTGTCTCCGCCCGTCGTAAGGATTATCGCCTTTGCGCTTCCCGATACGATGTTGGATCCCATGAATCCGATGTTAGCGAGATCCGTAACGCCTGCATTCGGATCTGCAGTCGTGAACTTCTCAACAGGATTGCTCTCGCCCGTGAGCTGTGACTGATCGATAAAGAGGTCCTTCGTCTCGATGAATCTGACGTCGCCGGGGATCATGTCGCCCGACGCGAGCTTAACGATATCGCCCGGAACGATCTCCTCGATCTCTATCTCCATCTCAACGCCGTTTCTGATGACGTCGAGCTTGTTGGTGATCATGCCCTGAAGTTTCTTTGCAGCATTATTGGACTTCTCTTCCTGAATGAAAGAGATCGTCGCAGAGATGATGATTACCGTAACGAGCATGGCGAACGTTACGACCGATGGCTCGTCCGACATGATTACATCTGTGATGAACGTGATAACCGCAACTATCAGAAGCACGATATTGAACGGGTTGATGATCGCATCCTTGATCCTCACGGCAAGATTCTTCTCGTTGCCAAAGTCGATGATGTTCTTTCCGTATTCTTCGAGTCTGTCAGAAGCCTGAACCGGATCCAATCCTTCTTCATCTGTTTTGTATTTCTCGAAAAGCGCCTGCTGCTCCATGCCGCTCAATTCAAGCAGCTTCTTCTCTACTTCATCGCGGCGCTCATTGTTAACTTTCTTCTTCATTTCCCTCACTCCTTTCGATAACTTAGAAACTTTTCCGTACATATTCTGAAGAAAACCTCTTGTTGTTTCAAGTAAAATCGGAGCCTTGCCCAAATCCGAAATATGAGCAAAGTGTCAAAAATATTGTATAATTTCGGGTATGGAATAAATTTATGGGAGGGATAGACATGAAAACATTATCCAGAACTATTGCAGCAATTTTGATCTCATCGCTGACGCTCGGAATCGCAGGGTGCTCTGGCAAAGCAGAAGTTTCCCAAAAGCACGCATGCGAAGCATTCGACAAGTTCGGTGCTGAAGAGACCGATTTAGAGGATCTTGTCGATAGGATCTCATCACGCAAGATTCAGTGCGAAGGCGGATACTATTACACAACGGATGACGAAGATGAAGCAAAATACATTGTCGAGAACATCATCTTCCGCTTCGATGAGATCCCTGACCTGGATTATCAGGCGTGCACTTATTTTGCAGCTACATCCGAAGACGATGAGAGCTTGGCATTGATCTATGTCGTAACTTTCGAGGACGATGATGATGCGAAAGAACTCTTCAAAAACACCGACTCCGATTTTTCTTTCGATGATAACTACGCTTCAGGCAAAGACTCAGGCATCGAATACTCAGTCCATCACGACGAAGATAGTATGTATGGCGTTTATCTGCAGGGCAATACCACTCTCTACATAAGAGTCGTTGCTGATGAGACAGAAGGACTCAAGCCGTACGAAGGCATCATCAAGGACATGGGCCTCTTCTCACCTTTGAGCGTTTAAGGAGTTTTCTTATAATCCGTTAATACCGGCCATTACGGCCGGTATTTTTTATCTCATTTTCTCCGCAATTTCACGAGCCAGAAAGAACTAAGCGAAGTTATAACCATCGCTCAGGACAGAGTGCAGAAAGTGTTGGACGAAAGAACCTAAATTCCTTGATTTTAGTGATATACTATCGGATGTGTGTCTTCAAGGCACGACGATAATCAGGGGGAATTACACATGAAAAAAGTAATCATTGTCGGAGCAGGTATCTCCGGAATGACTGCGGGAATTATTCTGCAGAATTCGGGCTTTGAGACCGAGATCTACGAGAAGAATGCCATTCCGGGCGGAGAACTCACCGGCTGGAAGCGCGAAGGTATTTACATCGATAACTGCATCAACTATCTCATGTGCAGTAAGAAGGGCAGCGCAATGAACGAGCTGTGGCGCAAGATCGGCATGCTCGGCGACGACGTTAAGATGTATTCGAAGGACAAGTTCTTCACATATAGAGGCGAAGGCGGAGAGATTACTTTCTGGAGAGATAAGGAGAGAACCAAGCGCGAGATGCTGGCACTCTCACCTGAAGATAAAGATGTTATCGAGAAGTTTTTCGAGAACGTCGTAAGAGCTGAGAGCATGATCATGCCTATCGACAAGCCGATGGACAAGATGGGTCCTAGAGACTTCATGAAGCTCGGCGACTTCGCAAAGAACGTTCCCGCAGCTCAGAAGGCATACAAGGGCGTAAGCGTTAAGGACCTCTCAGAGAGCTTCAAGCATCCCGTTCTCCAGGGCGCAGTAATGAACACACACCCTGAGATGACACAGGCATATTCATTCATCATGTCCTACGCAATGGTCACATCAGGCAGCGGCGATATTCCGGAAGGCGGCTCACTCGCAGCAGCATTAAGAATCGCTGACAGATATAAGTCCGTCGGCGGCAAGCTCCACTTGGGCGCACCCGTAAAGAGCGTTAAGCTGAACGGCAAGATCGCTGACGGAATCGTCCTCGAAGACGGCACCGAAGTCAACGCCGATTACGTCATCTGCGCAACAGATGCCAACCACACATTCACAAAGCTCCTTCCTGCAAGCTACATGCCGAAGAAGCTCCAGAAGTGCTTCGACGATAAGGAACACTTCTCAGTATTTAGTAAGTTCCACGCCGCATTCGTTATTGACGGCAAGACAAGCATCCCGATCGACACAACATACTGGGGCGTTAAAGGATTCAAGGTCTGGGGCAGAGAGCACA
>Ga0265299_10004769_pt1 | contig 12731 bp, 11 predicted proteins | sample AusTroGonzalo_MG_4_FD_193485 | JGI IMG/M metagenome (GOLD analysis project Ga0265299, IMG submission 193485) | Bovine rumen microbial communities from tropical cattle in Woodstock, Queensland, Australia - Gonzalo_02 | ecosystem: Host-associated > Mammals > Digestive system > Stomach > Rumen ...
CTATACTATACAGGTCAGGCGGGTGCGGGTGTGCTGGCTGAAGATCCAAAGAAATTTAGCAAGGTGCTAGTGCTTGTGGTGCTTCCCGCAACTAATGGTATCTATGGTTTCGTCTTGGCTATAATGAGTCAAGCCTATCTTGGTGCAATCACTACAGTTGGACAAGGTTGGGCTCTATTTGGTGCTGTAATGCCATTGGCAATCGTGGGGCTTATCTCAGGTATTTTCCAAGGTAAAACTTCAGTTGCCAGTATTTATGCTGTGGCTAAAAATGAAGGATTGTCTGGTAAATTAATTCTATTCCCAGCCATGATAGAGACATATGCAATTCTTGGTCTTGTGGTATCTATTTTACTGCTATCGGTGGTGTAAATGGATAGGGGGAAGAAAATATTAGGTGCCATAAAACAAGATGGCGAAGACTCTGCAAAACTCGTTTTGGATAAAGCAAAAGTCGCGGCGAAAGAAGGTGAATCTCAAGCGCGCAGTCGAGCAAATGCAATCATAAAAGAGAAAGTTGGCGAGAAAGAGTTAAAGTGTGGAGAAGTTTTTTCCAATGCAAAGGAGTTGTCGGTCATGCGACAATCTTTGCAGGTTTTGTCTGCAAAAAATAAGGTCATTGATAGACTTTTTGATAAGGTGTTAAACAATCTTAGGTCAATGCAAAAAGTGAAGTACGAGAAATTCATTCTCGCACTACTTGAAAAATATGCGGAAGACAATGATGTGGTTAATGTGGCAAGAGAAGATAAAATAATAGACATCGTAAAAAAGTCCAAAGTGTATAGCGACAGGCATCTGTCTATCAAAGTATCAGACGAACTCACAGATGGTGTAATTTTGGAAAGTGAGTATTTTGTCAAAAGTCTAACGCTGGAAAACATCGTAGCCGAGAAACGAATGGAACTTTTAACGAGCCTAAGTCAAAAATTATTTTAGGAGGAACCGGTGGCTAGCAGTGTATACTTTAACGCGGTCGCTAAAGCAAAAGAGGCGACGCTACTTACGGAAAAAGATTTGTTTGCAATACTAGATTGCAAAGATCTTTTGAGTGTAAAAAAACTGCTTAGCGAAAAAGGGTTGCTCTTAGGTGAAAATATCGAAAGATATCTTGATTTAATGAAGATTGTAAAAAATGAAAAAAAAGCATTTTATACTTTTCTTAAAACAAATACTCCCGACATGAATATATCTAAATACTTTTTGATCGATGTAGATTACGAGAACCTGCAGAATGTTTATCTAGCATGGAAACTTGGTGGCAAGCGAGTGGAATGTGACTATGAGGGGATTTATTCTGCAGAAGATATACATAGAGCAGTTGAGAAAGGGGAATATGGTCATATTTCAACAGAGATGAAGCTGGCTATAGAGTTTTGTGATAGTATAATTAGCAGTGATAAAAAATCCACTTTTCTTGTAAATAGTGCATTTAAAAAATCTAAGGCAAAAGAACTGTTGATCCTCGCAAAAAAGCAAAAGGAATTAAAGGATGTTATTGTGTTTAAAATTGATGCAGACAACATTTTGCTGGCGCGCATGCTCAAAGATTATAGTGTTATCAAAGATGTAAAATGTGATGGTGGCTCGCTTAGTGATGAAATGCTTAAAAAATTATGTGAGTTGGATGCTCCTTCTATAAAAAGGGAGTTTATGTTTAGTGAATATAGGTCTCTTATTGAACTGGCACTAAACGTGCAAGATATGAAATCTAGACTACTATTTGAGCAAATGGTGGATAGTTATTTTTTAAATACGCTAGACGAAAGAAAGTATGACTTATCTAAAAATATGCCATACATTAGGTATGCAGTTAACAAGTCCACGGAACTTATAAATTTGAAGATAATTTTTGAAGGTTTGGCTAGCAAATTAGATACAGAAAAATTGAAATTTGAACTGAGGAGGGTGTATGCAAAATAATATAGCAGTACTCAGTGATAAGAGTGAACATTATATATTCAAATCCATTGGAGCGGATATGCATTTTGTGGAAACTCGTGAGGATGCAGAAAGCGTGTTGAAAGCGCTAACCATAAAGTATTCTTTAATATTTGTGTCTGATTCATTAACAGGTGTGTTAAAAGAGAGTTTGAAGAAATATGAAGATCTTGTGTATCCAATAGTAATGGTGATACCGTCTACAGAGAAGGACAGTGGTTTTGCATTGTCAGAGATTGCAAATCGTGCAAAAGAATCTCTCGGTATAGATGTGTTTAAGGAGTAAATATGGAAGGAATAGTAAAGAAAGTTTCGGGTCCACTTATAGAAGTCAGTGGCATGGGGCAGAGCAAGATGTATGATGTGGTCTTGGTTGGCGAAAAGAAGTTGACTGGCGAAATTATCGAATTGAAAGGTGATGTGGCTAGTGTGCAAGTGTATGAGGAGACTGCTGGAATTAAGGTGGGTGACTCAGTAGAAAATACAGGCAAACCCCTGTCACTGGAACTAGCGCCAGGATTAATTGGGGAAGTCTTTGACGGCGTGGGAAGATCGCTAAAATCACTGTACAAAAGCCAAGGTGATAGGATTGTGGCTGGTGGCAAGGCGATTCATCTAGACCACAAGAAAAAATGGCGTTTTACTCCTACTGCGAGCAAGGGGGATATGGTAGGTGTCGGTGATGTACTTGGCACTGTACCTGAATCTGATATTGTCGTGCATAAAGTGATGATCCCAGATGGAGTAAAAGGTGAAATTGTTGAGATAAACGCTGGAGATTTTACCATTGATGATGTTGTGGCAAAAATAAAATACGCTGGCAAAATCACGGAAGTTACGATGCTTCAAAGGTGGCCAGTTCGTAAGGCGCGACCTTATAAGTCAAAGATATCTATAAACGAACCTATGATAACTGGACAACGTGTAATTGACACATTGTTTCCGCTTGCACGCGGAGGCGTGGCGGCCGTGCCAGGACCATTTGGTAGTGGCAAAACTATCGTTCAACATCAACTTGCAAAATGGTGTGAGGCCGAAGTTGTTGTGTATATAGGTTGCGGAGAACGTGGCAATGAGATGACAGATGTGCTTAGTGAGTTTCCAACGCTAAAAGATCCAAAAACTGGTAAAATGTTGATGGAGCGAACTATTTTGGTTGCAAATACATCAGATATGCCAGTGGCTGCTCGTGAGGCAAGTATCTACACAGGAATTACAATAGCAGAATATTATAGAGACATGGGCTATAATGTGGTAATTATGGCTGATTCCACATCTAGATGGGCAGAAGCATTAAGAGAGATGAGTGGTCGACTGGAGGAGATGCCAGGTGAGGAAGGATACCCAGCATACCTCGCTTCGAGGCTAGCCGAGTTTTATGAGCGTGCTGGTAGTGTGAAGGTGCTAGGTGCAGAGAATAAATCTGGCTCTGTGACTGCTATAGGGGCGGTGTCTCCACAAGGTGGAGACCTGAGTGAACCGGTATCTCAAGCCACACTGAGGATAGTAAAAGTGTTCTGGGGATTATCGTCTGCACTGGCTTACAAAAGGCATTTCCCAGCAATTGATTGGTTGATTAGTTACTCGGGGTATTCGGATAAATTGGCAAAATGGTATGAGCAGAATGTTTCGAGTGAATTTGTGGAATACAAAAAAGAAATTATGAAAATATTGCAACAAGAAGCAGAACTGAGTGATATGGTTCAACTTGTTGGATTTGATGTCTTATCTGACAAAGACAAAATTACGCTTGATGTTGCTCAAATAATAAGGGAAGATTATTTGCATCAAAACGCTTTTGATGAGGTGGATACTTATTCGTCTATTAAGAAGCAAAATTTGATGTTAAAATTAATAGTTACATATGCAACATGTGCATACAATGCTGTAAAAGCAGGCAAAAAATATGAGCAGATTATTGGTCTTGATGCAAGGTCGGCTATTGGGCGAGTTAAATATATCCCAGAGGATAACATTAAGGAAATCGAAAACCTTATAACCATATTGCAAAAGCAGTTTGATGAACTTGTGGGGGGTGACGATCTATGATCAAGGAATATAAGACTATAAGAGAAATTGCCGGTCCTATCTTGGTTGTGGACAAGACTCGGGATGTGGGCTATGGTGAAATGGTAGAGATAAAGGAGGCGGACGGAGGAATCCGAGTCGGCAAAGTGCTAATGGTAGAAGATGACAAAGCACTGGTGCAATTGTATGGCTCTACTCAAAATTTTAAAAAGTCAACTAGCAGGGTGAAATTCCTTGGACGAGGCATGACGATCGGTGTGTCAAAAGACATTCTTGGTCGTGTGTTTAATGGTATGGGCAAAGTAAAAGATGGCGAAGCAGAAATAATACCAGAAAAGTTTGTGGATATCAATGGCGCAGCTATAAATCCCGTTGCTAGAGATTATCCAAATCAATTTATTCAAACAGGCATTTCTGCCATAGATGGATTAAATACTTTGGTTCGAGGGCAGAAACTTCCAATTTTCTCTATGAATGGTATGCCTCATGCAAAACTTGCTGCTCAAATTGTTAGACAGGCGAAAGTGCTGGGGGATGATGAGAAGTTTGCCATTGTGTTTTGTGCTATGGGTGTAACTTATGAAGAAGCGGAATATTTTATAGAAGATTTTAAAAAGACTGGTGCCATAGCGCGTACTGTGATGATATTAAATTTGGCTAATGAACCTAGTATTGAAAGAATTTCTGCGCCCAAAGTGGCTTTGACTTGTGCAGAATATTTGGCATTTGAACAGGATATGCAGGTGCTAGTTGTGATGACGGATATGACAAATTATGCCGAGGCGCTCCGAGAAGTGTCTAGTGCTAGAAAAGAGATTCCTGGTCGTCGTGGCTATCCGGGTTATCTTTACACGGATCTTGCCAGTCTTTATGAAAGAGCTGGTAGAATTCGTGGCAAAAAAGGTTCTATAACTCAAATACCGATATTGACCATGCCAGATGATGATAAAACACATCCAATACCAGACCTTACGGGGTATATTACTGAAGGCCAAATAATTTTGTCGCGAGAATTAAACAAAAAGGGCATAAACCCACCAATAGATGTATTAGCTTCTTTGTCTAGATTGAAAGAAAAAGGGATAGGTGAAGGCAAGACCTTTGATTATCACGGTGGACTATTGAGTCAACTTTTTGCAGCATATTCAAGGGGGCATGATGCAAAAGAATTGTCGGTTATCTTGGGTGAAAATGCCATATCTCCAATGGATAAAATTTATGCTAATTTTGCAGACAATTTTGAGAAGGAATTTATATCTCAAGGTGATGAAGAAAATCGTACAATAAAAGAGACTCTAGATATTGGCTGGAAACTGCTAAAGATGTTTCCTCGAAGTGAATTAAAGCGAATTAAAGATGTATATCTTGATAAATATTATGAAAAAGAGGAGAAATAATTGGAACTAAAAGTCAATCCTACACGTATGGAATTGCGTAAAATAAAGGGCAAGTATAAGACGGCACAGAAGGGTCATAGACTGCTAAAAGACAAGACCAATGAACTCATACGCAAGTTTTATGCTACCTCTGGAGATACAATATCTTTACGCGAAAACGTGGATGGAAAACTAAAAAATATTTTGGAAAATTTTAGTTTGGCAAAGTTGAAACTAGAGGATAGCTATATAGATATGCTATTTTCTTTGCCGAACGAAAAATATGACTTGGAGTTCAGGCGTGACGCAATACTAAGTGTGGAAGTGCCAAAAATAAAATATGAAAAAGTAATCATAGATTCAGATGCGCCATCTATTGGAATGATGGTCGGAGGGCGAATGCAGGTGGCACTCGATGAATTCTATAAAATTATACCGGAATTAATAAAACTAGCAGAAACCGAAAAAAGCACATTTTTACTCGCTAGCGAGATAGAAAAAAATAAAAGAAGAGTAAATGCTCTTGAAAATATATTGATGCCGACATATAGGAAGACTATAGGAGATATAGAACTAAAATTGGCGGAAAATGAGCGTTCAACCACGGCAAGTCTTATGAAGATAAAAGATATGTTGAGTAAAAAATAGGAGTTGTTATGAATATTTTTAAAAAGTTTTATTGCAGGTCGTTTCAGACGATGTTTAAATTAATGTTACCTTTTATGCCTTATAGGGAACCGAAGATTTTAAATACAAATGATGAAGTAAGCAAGTTGTTTTTGACAAATGGGATAAAATGTGTTTTGCTAGTGACTGATGGCGGTATAAGTAAATTGGGACTATACAACACACTTGTTGAAAATCTGCAAAACAACAACATAAAATGCGAAATTTATGACAAAACGGTCCCAAATCCAACCATTGACAACATAGAAGAGGCTTTGCAGTTATATAAAGATAAAGATTGCCAGGCAATTATTGCGTTTGGTGGTGGTTCTAGCATGGATTGTGCGAAGATGGTGGGGGCCCGTGTGGCAAATCCTAAAAAATCAGTGGAGCAAATGAGAGGTCTTTTAAAAGTTAAAGGAAAGATGCCATTACTTGTTGCTGTGCCAACCACAGCAGGAACTGGTAGTGAAACCACTCTTGCGGCGGTTATTACAAATGCTGAAACTAAGGATAAGTATGCTATAAATGCTTTTCCATTAATTCCTAAGTATGCGCTATTGGACGAAAATCTAACACTGGGGCTTCCGCCTCATATTACCAGTACGACGGGAATGGATGCGTTGACACACGCTGTCGAGGCGTATATTGGACATAGTACCACGCCAAAAACACGAAAATGTGCATTAGAGGCAAGCAAACTAATTTTTGAAAATTTGGAAACGGCATATGTGCACGGGGACAACAAAGAGGCGCGAAAGAATATGCTTCGTGCAGCATATCTTGCGGGCGTAGCATTTACAAAGAGCTATGTGGGATATGTTCATGCAATAGCACATTCGCTAGGTGGTGAATATCGTGTGCCACATGGGTTGGCAAATGCTGTTATACTGCCATATATGTTAAAGGCGTATGGTAAATCTGCGGAAGGGAAATTAAAGAAGATGGCAGTCTATTGTGGTATAGTAGATAAAAATATAGATAAACATTTGGCTGCGCAAAAATTTATTGCACAAATAGAGAAAATGAATAAGAAGATGGATATTCCAAATAAGATCCCAGAGATTCGAGAAGAAGATGTTTTGAAATTGGCTAAGCATGCTGACAAAGAAGGTAATCCGCTTTATCCTGTGCCAAAAGAAATGAATGTGAAAGAATTGGAAAATATATATAGACAGATAATGAAATAACGCAAAATATGTAAAAAACACAATTAATAGCAAAAATTATACAAAATTTGCTATTTTATACTTCACAAACAAAAAAAAGAACTTCCATCAAAGTTCTTTTTTTGCTACAAATAAATAATCTAAAAACTCATAATTATTGTGGAGCGGGTGAGGGGAATCGAACCCCCGTATCAGGCTTGGGAAGCGTGCACTCTACCATTGAGTTACACCCGCACAAAAATAAGAAATATTATTTAAAGATTCGCAGGTAATTTCTTGCTAAATTATTTTATCATCAATTCATATAAATGTAAAGTTATTCGTTAAATTTGCACAAAAAATATTTACTATGCTTGTCGAAATACAAATATTTATGATATTTATTATACAAAGGCACTTTTTTATGGTATAATCATATATACATGTAAGGGGATTTATGAAAAAGCAAGATATAGAGCAAACCGAAGTGCCTAATGCAGAGAAAAAATTGAATATTGGACTTTTTATAGATACGTTTTTTCCGATGGTAGACGGAGTAATTGTTGTTGTAGATAACTATGCGCGGATACTTAGCCGTTTTGCCAATGTTACGGTGTTTACACTCAAAGGTCGTAAAAAGTATGATGATAGTTCTTTGCCATACAAAGTCGTGAGATGTTCAGCATTGAGACTAATTGGATTGGATTATGATTTGCCATTGCCTAAACTTAGCCATAAATTTAAAAAGGCACTGAAGGAATCTAATTTGGATATTGTGCATATCCATTCACCGTTTACTATAGGCAATATTGGCGTGCAGTATGCAAAAAAACATAATATACCTGTTGTTGCTACAATGCATAGCCAGTACAAAAAAGATTTTCTTAAAGAGACGCACAACAATAAATGGTTAACAAACAAACTGCTAGCAAAATGTATGAAAATTTTTAACGCGTGTGACGAGTGTTGGGCGGTAAATGATAAGGTGGGTGAAATATATTTTCAGGAATACGGCGCAAGGATTTTACCAAAAACTAGGTTAAACGGTGCTGATTTAAAGCCATATGTGAATAATAAAGAAATTGAAAAATTAAGGAATCAGCTTGGCATTAAAGCAGATGAAAAAGTATTATTTTTTGTGGGTAGAATCACAGTCTTGAAAAACATAGACTTTATATTGCATAGTTTGAAGTGCTTAAAAGATAGTGGTTTTAAGTTTAAAATGATTTTCGCAGGATCTGGACCAGATATGGAAGACATGAAGAAATTAATGGATAAACTGCAGTTAAATGACGAAGTACAATTCTTGGGCAGGGTGACAGACAGAGAGGAAGTTGCTAAGTTGTATCGTTTAGCGGATTTATTTTTGTTCCCATCACTTTATGATTGCAATTCGCTAGTGCAGATAGAGGCGGCTAGTCAAAGTACACCGACACTATTTCTCAAAGGGGCTACAACGGCTGACACTGTTACACCAAATGTGAATGGTTATGTGGCGGATAATGATCCACAAAAATATGCAAAAAAAATAATAAGTATATTTAATGATAGACAGAAGTATAATGAAGTATCTACAAATGCTTTTCGTGACTTGTATCAATCTTGGGACGATTGCGTGGCGAAAGCTTGGGCGGATTATAACAGATTAATTATGGAAAAGAAAGGAAAACATGAATAAAGTAAAAAAATTTTTTGAAGGTATATGGTCGGTTGTTGCGATAATAGTGGTTGCAATGGTGCTATGGGCATGTGATTTGGGACATGTTGCGATGTTGGTGATGGCGGCATACGGAGCGATTATTTTTGTGCTGAGCAATGATCCAAAGAACGCATTATTTATGCCACTTATAGCGGCCTTTTTCCTAAACGATTTTAAGAATAAAAGTCATTATGTTTTTTATGGTATTGCAATTGGTCTGTATGTTTTGAGTGCTGTGTATTTCCTTGTAAAAATGTATCTAAAACCGGATATAAAGCGTACGGAAGGCAATATGTATTTAGCACACATTTTCTATACTGTTGGCGTGTGCATTGGTGGATTAATCGGTTTTTTTGACCTTACTGTGATGATATTTATATTGGCGTTTTGTGTGGTGATTTATTTTTACTATTTTATGATAATAAATTATGCTACGAATTTTAAAAATGCATTTAGATATTTTTTTATAGTAGTAGGGGTACAACTTTTCGTGCAAATTATTATCTTGCACATAAAACAAGGTGGTTTTATAGATGCCATCTTGTACAAAAACATCATTGAGATAGGTGTGCAAAATATCAATGTGGCTTCTATATATTTGTTCTTTGCCATGGTATCGATGTTTTGGCTAGCATATGATTATGGAAAGTTTGACTATTTATTTATGCTTGGAGCGGTGGCATTTGAGGTGTTAATTATTCTTATATACTCGAGGATTGGTACACTTATTGCCAGTGTGGCATTTGTGGCGTTGTGGATATATCTATTTGTTAGGTCAAAACACAAAAGTATTTTGTTAATAATTTTTGCCGTTTTGGTTGCGACTTTTGTAATATTATTGCTATTGCCAAATAGTAAAATATTGGGTGTTATAAAGACATATATTGATGCTGGATTTTCTGCTAATGGTAGAGAAACACTTTGGCCATGGTGCTTTGAAAAATTCAGGCAAAACCCAATATTTGGTATTGGCTTTGTAAGCCCATATGATCCGGTGCCTGCGGTAACTACTCCTAATGTGGTGCTAGCACACAATACATTGTTGCAATATTTGACTTCTGTTGGTGTTGTGGGGCTAGCATTTGTATCGGTTTATTATGTCATGAAATATCGTGTAGTAATGAAGGGATTAAAAGGCTTTGACAAATTCTGTTTCTTTATTTTGCTTGGCGTGGAATTAATTGGTATATTTGACCAAAGTCCTACTATGGATATCTTTATGATACTTTGTTGCACGGGATTTATTGCTCTAGCAGAAATTATGTATAAATCAAATAAAACAAGTGTATAAATATTTTCGAAGAGCAAATTTTTCATATTTGTTGACTCTCGCATCATTAGATTGTATAATGTTTTTACAATAAAATTTGCAAAGAGAGGGAACAGATATGAAATACAAGTCAGAAGCCATTTTTGGATCAACTCCTACTGTGGAAACTCCTAGAAATACGCGCCAAGTGGTACAAGCGGTAAAAGACAATTATAGTAGAAAAGCGCGCGTCACTCACAGGGTTACTAAAGTTAGATTTTTAAAGATGGGTCCAGAGAAGAACAGAAGGCATCAATATGATGTAACAGAGAAGAATAAATAGAAGCAGATTTGCTTCTATTTTTCATATGAAAATTTGTTATAAACGTCAGGTGGAGCAAGAATGAGAAAAGGTAGGAGATGTATTCGAACAAGGTGAGAATCCAGCTCCAAAAGCAATCGCAAGGCGATTGTGTTTTTATTATATAAAAATAGCCCGTGATAACTATCACGGGAAATATCTTTTGGAGCTGATGACGGGAATCGGACCCGTGACCTCCGCACTACCAATGCGGTGCTCTACCAACTGAGCTACATCAGCGCGCTCGGGCACAGCCTTTGCTGACGCCCGACAAATATTAACATATTCGTGGGCTTGCCTTACAGCTGGCCCTCGCTTATTCTCCTCGAACGAAGTTCTCGTCGAAGAGGGGAGAAATTGTATGCATTTTCTTTTTAAATTGCATCAATTTTTTCGATAATTTAACAGGAGATAATATGTTGATTATCTCTTCATTCCCGCGATTGTCATATAACCTTCGAAATAAAATTTTGCACCAGTAGTGACGAGTATGACATCTCCTTTGTCAACTGTGCGTGCTATGCCGTCTACGTATGATATGCCAGTGCCATCAGTTACGATGAACACGCGATCATTTTTACGAGTAATCATATAGTTCTTCTCTGGCATACGTCCATGAATTTCGTATACATTAAGGCCGGTCTGAAGAGAGCCTACTTTATAGTCGTATACGATATAGTTTTCTGTTTGTTCTTTTATTTGTTTTTCTTCGTTCTTAATAATCATAATGTTACCTCAAAAAATTAGTAAACTAAATATAACACATTTTTTATTGTTTGTCTACAACTTACATGAATTTAATCAAAATTTCTTTATATATTTATATATTATCATATATGTAGTGGTCATTTTGCATATTTTTGGGCTTGTTTTATATAAAATGAATCTATAAATGTTGATATACAAGCAAAAATAACTACAAGGATTATGGTAATGGACATATAAAATTCTTTAAAAAATTTTTTGTTTTTGTTCTATTTTTTTTGGGAAAATCTACTATGTAGAGTATAATGTAAATAATGGAGGCAAGTTTATGACTATCTGTGGCAAAGTAGGCTTTGATTCAGCCAAATATATCAAAATGCAAAAGTCGGAGATTTTGAATCGCCAAATGAAAGCCGGCGAGAGATTATATCTTGAAGTTGGGGGAAAATTGTTTGACGATTACCATGCGTCCAGAGTTTTACCGGGATTCGATCCAAATATTCAAATTAAATTATTGCAGAGTTTCAAAGATGATTTGGAAGTCATATTTTGCATCTCTAGTGAACAGATTGAGAAGAATAAAATTCGTGAAGATACAAATATGAGCTATGATATGGAAGTCTTGAGGCTCATTGATGAATTGAAGAATAAAAAAATCGCGGTAAACTCGGTTGTTATTACACTATTTACTGGTCAGCCCGGTGCGATGAAATTTGCTGAAAAACTCAAAATGAAGGGGATGAAGGTGTATATTCATACTCCAACAAAAGGTTATCCTACAAATGTGGATGTGATAGTCAGTGAGGTGGGCTATGGCAAGAATCCTTATGTTGCGGTGACAAAGCCAATAGTCGTGGTTACAGCTCCAGGGCCTGGTTCAGGAAAACTTGCCACTTGCTTATCACAATTGTATCATGAATTTATGATGGGTAAGAAAAGTTCGTATGCAAAATTTGAGAAGTTCCCAGTATGGAATCTTCCTCTTAAGCATCCTGTAAATATGGCATATGAGGCGGCAACGGCCGATTTAAAAGATGTAAATATGGTGGACCCTTATCATTTTGCTGCATACGGAGAAGTGACGGTGAACTACAATCGAGATATTGAATGTTTCCCAGTGGTGAAGGATATTCTGACGAAGATTATGGGGCGTTCTCCATACGCTTCTCCTACTGATATGGGTATAAATGCAATAGTGAGCGCAATAACAAATGAGGCGCTTGTAAGTGATGCTGCAAGGCAGGAAATAATACGCAGATACTATAGGGCAAAATGTGAGTACAAGAAAGGTAATGTGCCAGAGTATGTACCTGAGAGAATTAAACTAATTATGAACGAATTAAAGATTAAGAGTGTAGATAGAGCGCCAGTTCTTGCCGCATTAAAGAAGATGGATATGTCTGGCAAACCTGCAGTTGCAATAGAACTAAAAGATGGGACTATTATTACGGGCAGGCAAACTGAGATACTTAGTGCAAGTGCTAGTGCGGTCTTAAATAGCATAAAATACCTTGCGCGTATAGATGATAATATCAAACTACTTATGCCAAACTTCCTC
>Ga0265299_10004770_pt1 | contig 12730 bp, 10 predicted proteins | sample AusTroGonzalo_MG_4_FD_193485 | JGI IMG/M metagenome (GOLD analysis project Ga0265299, IMG submission 193485) | Bovine rumen microbial communities from tropical cattle in Woodstock, Queensland, Australia - Gonzalo_02 | ecosystem: Host-associated > Mammals > Digestive system > Stomach > Rumen ...
CCTCGCGGTGGTGCCCGACGGCGTCAAGCTCTCGGCGCTGCAGGACTGGTTCATCACCCTGTACAACAGTGCCGACGGCTGGTACCTGATTCCGCCCCTGAAGTTCATGAGCATGGCCCAGTGCTGCCTGCTCGCGTTCATCGTGGCGGCAGCCATGGTCCTCGCGCTGGTGCTGTGCACGCTGTGGGTGCGATTCAGGAAGGACAGAGCTGCCTGACCTCCTGACCTGATATTGATCATTCGCGCAGTCTGAATCGTTTCCTTGCGATTCGGACTGCTTTTTTCATGTAGGCAGTTGTCCCGCGGGCGCAACAAATCCCCTTGCAGCCTGGGGCCACAATCGCTCCCTGTCTATAAACGGATGCCTCAGAGCGCAGAGACAAACTGCGCAGGAACAACGCCGAGAATTTCCCCCGTTTCTCTGGCAATCAAAGCTTGGCGCGGTTCCCCTTGAGGAGTCATCCGATTCAATTCTTTGACTTCACGACGCAGACGCTTGCATCTCTCGTCCCGCAGGGAGTGTCTGGCGTCTGTGTAGATGAAGTCCGTTCCGCTCTTGAGCATGGCATAGATGATTCTTGCCAGCAAATGGCTGATGGCAACAACGGCTCGTCTCGTGCCGCAGCGCATCTTGAACACAATGAAGGTCTCCTTGAAGATGCATTTGCTCAAACCGATGCCGTGTGCACACTCGACCAGCGTACGACGCAACCACTTGTTGCCCTTCGGAGCGGCACCTGAGTAGCTTTTATCGGCAGAGATCTTGTTGCCCGGACAGATTCCCATCCAGGAACAGAACTTCTCGGAGCTGGAAAAGTGCTTGCCGATTTGATCGGTCAGTTCGGCAAAAATCAGGCGTGCTGCTGTTTCCTTAATCCCCGGAATGCTCTGCAATTTGGCGATCTGGGTGGAATACGGCTCTTGCATTGTCTTCAGACGCTGCATTGTCCGTTCGGCGGCCTGCTCACTCTGGTCAATTTTCTGGAGCTCATCAATGAGTTGCTCGCGCATGACGGGTGAAATCTCGAAAGCCAATGCGTCGCGAATTTTGGCAGCGCTTGCTCTCAAGCGACGGGATTTCTCTGCCACGATGCGCGCAAATGAATCAGGTTCAAGAAGCAGGGCGCGGATGATGGCCGTTGCTACAACTCCTCGAATGTCGCTGAATACGGAACCGGCTCGGCAACCTGCAGAATTGAGCAGCTTGTGGAATCGGTTCCTATGCGCCGCTATGTCAGAGACCTGTTTCTGGTAAAGCCGAGCCAGAGTTCTCATGTCGCGAAACTCTTTGGTGGGGACGAAAGACTTGCGGATATTGCCTACGCGGGCGATTTCGGCCAAACGTTTGGCATCCTCCCTGTCGGTTTTTCTGCCGATGACGGCTTTAACATCTCGTGCGTTGACCAGGGCTAGCTGATCGGCAGTAAATCCTGCAGCCTCAAGAGCCTCGTATGGACTGCGCCACAGGACACCCGTTGATTCCATCACCACAATGCACGGGTCGCATTTCTTGCACCATGCTGCAAATTCAGCCAGTCCGGATCGTCCTGTCTCGAAATTAGCAAACACCGTCTCGATCTTGTGATCGCGCATCCTTTGGAAGGCGCAGACTAGGAGTTGTGCGTGGACATCAACGCCAAGAGCGGATGGGTAGCGAGCTTCGACAATATGGGCGGGTCCAGTGATGACGGAGCTTGACTTGCTCTTGTGGGCGGGAAGTTTAGTTGTAGACTTCGCCATGGATCCTCCTTGAAATGAGAAGGGATCTGTGGGGAGCCGTGCGACTCATGCACCTTGGTTAGAGAAAAAGCGCTCTCGCCCGCAGGCGAGTCCATTTTTTCATCCGCCTTGGTCCGAAGGGCCAGAGCAATACGGGGTGCGAGGAACCAGAGGCTGCATTTTTTTGCCGGTATCGTCGGGTGACGTCCCAAAAAAACGTACGCAGTCTGCGAGAGCCGCCTCGGCTCCCCTTCGCCTACATCATACGGGGTGAAGCTCCTCCCCGTGCTCCATATGATTTTTTCTGCCGCTCACAGGTTTGATCCGCTGGCCCCTCCCCTCGTATTTGGAACTTGGACGTGATTACAACCCGAGTTTCAATTGAGCCAGACTGGCTGCTGATTGACTCGGAGGTTTGCTGCGCCTGGGACTATCAAAAACTCAAGGCCCGACGGCGTCGTGCTCGAGGAAAAGGCGCCCTGGCGCCAGCCGGATCGCCCCGCAGATCCTGATGGATCTGCGGCCGCTCGACCATAGCAAAAACGCCGCGGCTTTCGGGCTGCGGCGTTTTTGCTGCGTCCCCTGCCCTTCGCGCTGCAAAGGGCGGGACAATGTCAAGCCTCCGGACTACTTCCTGAGGCCGTCCTTCAGAACCGGCAGAGCCTCGCGCACGAGGAACAGGGCCAGAATGAACAGGATGCCGGCAAGGGTCGCCTGCAGGCCGGGCCCGAACATGTCGCCGGAACCGGCGGCGAGCACCTTGACCTTGGAGACGAACGTGATGCACAGGGAGCTGAGCGTCACGATCAGCATGAAGATCATCGGGAACACCAGCATGCGGTGGTTGCGGGCGGCGTTCTTCAGCCAGGAGGCGACGGCAAGCAGGGCAAGGCCGGCGAGCAGCTGGTTGGCGGCGCCGAACAGCGGCCAGACCTTGGACCAGCCGGTCATGCCGAAGGAGATGCCGAGCACCACGGCAACGAGGGTCGAGAAGAACTTGTTGCAGATGACCTTGCGGAAGCCCGTCATCGTCTCAGGCGTCTCGCCCGGGCGCAGCCAGAACTCCGTGAAGAGATAGCGGGCAAGGCGCGTGCCGGTGTCAAGAGAAGTGAGGCAGAAGGCCGACACAGAGAGGATCAGCAGGCCGAACGCGGTCTTCTGGGCCTCGGGGCTCGTCAGTCCCACGCTGCCCAGCATCTCGGCGATGCCCTGGGCGAAGACCTTCGTCGGAGGCATCTTGAAGGCGTCGGGACCGGCCTTGGAATAGATGTAGCTCACGGCGATGAGCGAGAGGATTGCGAGAACGCATTCCACCAGCATGCCGCCGTAACCAATGATTCGTGCATCCCTTTCGCAGTTGAGCTGCTTGGAGGTCGTGCCCGAGGCGATGAGCGAGTGGAAGCCCGAGATGGCGCCGCAGGCGATCGTCACAAAGAGGATCGGGAACAGGTACTGGCCGTTCACCTCAAAGCCGACGAAGGCGGGCAGCTCGAGCGTGGGGTTGCTGGCGAACACGCCAACCACGGCGGCGACGATCATGGCATAAAGCAGGAACGAGGACAGGTAGTCGCGCGGCTGCAGCAGGATCCACACGGGCGTCACGGAGGCGATGAAGATGTACACGCCGAGCAGGTACATCCAGGTCGAACCGGGCAGGTAGATCGGGAAGGCGATGCCGAGCACGATGCAGACCACCAGGCCCACTACGCCGATCACGGAGCCGATTCCGAGCGGCAGGTGGCGGCGGTTCACAAGGTAACCGAAGGCAATGGCCAGGATGATGAACAGGATCGAGATGGTGGCGGTCGAGCCGTTGGCGGGATTGAGCTCGCCGTTGGGCAGGTATCCGTTGAAGGTGCCGGCAACGATCGAGGCGAAGGCCGCAATCACCAGCAGCAGCGTCAGATACGCGAACAGGATGAAGAGCTTCTTCGCCCTCTCGCCGATGTTCTTGGCAATGATCTGGCCGATCGTGGCGCCCTTGTGGCGAACGGATGCGAACAGAGCGCCGTAGTCATGCGCGGCGCCGAAGAAGATGCCGCCGATGATGATCCAGAGCAGGCAGGGCAGCCAGCCGAAGATGGCGGCCTGGATCGGTCCGTTGATGGGACCGGCGCCCGCAATGGACGAAAAGTGGTGGCCGAACAGAACCGGCGTCTTGGCCGGAACATAGTCGATGCCGTCATACATTTCATGAGCCGGAGTCTTGCGGGAATTGTCCACGCCCCACTCCTTCTCAAGCCATGCGCTGTAGCCGAAATATCCTATGGCAAGGCAGATGCACCCGCCCAACAGGATCCATATCGCGCTCATGCTTGTTTCTCCTTAGATGTTATTATCAAATTTTGTTCAAGAAACGGGCGCATGTCCCTGCCTGCACGATTCACGGTCACCTGGCCGTCCTGCAGGCAGATCGCTGCCGCCCGAAACTCCATCCAGCCGTAAAAGCCGAAGCGGTAGTCTTTTCTAAACCGGGTACGGGCTATGTCGCCGAGCACTTCGGGGCTGGCCTGATCGCAGATCACGACCGCGGTCACGAAGCTGCACTGGTGCTCGCTGTGCGGGCGGATCAGCTCCAGCCCGGCCTTGAGCGCCTGTTCGCGGCAGCTTTGCCAAAGCGACTCCGTGAGTTCGGCAACAGAAAACACAAAGACATGCTCGTTGGTCTCTGCACTCCAGATCGTGGCCTTCCTTGCAAGGACGTAGGCCTGATCGGTGCGGCGGTAGTCGTACTGGGCGGCCAGCGCCCCGGAGCCCTGACGGATTTCGACAGGGTCGTAGTGAACGCGGTAGGCCGTGTCCAGCCGATTCAAGAGACTGTTTTGTTGTGCTGAGAGCATATCCTGCGAGGCCGAAAAAGAGTCCGAGGCTAGCCTTGGGCCGCGCCTTGGACTGAGTTCCGCACCCTGGACCAACATATACTTCCGGATCCCGTCATACTAATGCGCCGGCGTCATTTTTGTATGCAGATTTAGCAATACTCATAAGGTGTCAACCCTAAGCCAGAGAGGTAAACGCAAGGTTTGGTGTTTTTCCGTCTGCGGCCATACTGCATGCCGTTTTTTCCTCGCTCTTTTCCACCACAAAATGAGATGGTTTTTTCTTGCAGCTGCGGCCGCCTTCGAGATCGGCTGGCCGCTCGGCTCCAAGCTCGCCGGCGCAGGCGGCGCACACGGTCTTCCTCGGCTTGCGTTCGCTGGCGCCTCGATGCCGCTTTCAGGCGTTTTTCTGTCCCTGAACTCAGGGGCTTGCGACCGATAGGTCCCGCACCCTGCTTCGATCCGCCCAGCGTTTTCTTCTCCCATTGAAAAAGGCGGACGCCTTCGGAGATCTCTCCCCGGCATCCGCCTGACTCTCTCACTTTCAAAAGGTTGTCGAGAGCGCCTCGATCAGGCCTTGGCGCTGACCTGGGTGATCGGGATGATCTTCGGTCCCTTTCCGGCGTTTTTCTTCACAAAGGTGCGCATCCAGATCAGCATGCCGCCGATGATCACGGCGCAGGCGAGGATGTAGATCGCCGACTGAGTCGGATTCTGGGCAAACGTGCCCAAGCGATAGGTCACGGTGGCAGCGCTGTAGCCGATGGCGCCCGTCCAGGCGACGAGGAACAGCGTCCAGGCGGCGCCAGCTTCACGGTACACCGTCGCAACGGCGGCGCCGCAAGGCACGTAGAGCAGAACCATCAGCAGGTAGCAGAAGGCCGCGAAGGACGAACCGAACAGCGTCTGCATGATCTTCACGGTGTCAACCGTCACTTCCTGCTCTTCAGCGGCAGCGGCCGTGTCAGAGAGGTCGTCAACCTTGATGCCCATCGGGTCGAGGAATGCGCCGGCGAGGTCGGCAAGGTTGTCAACAACGCTCTGGGAAGCCTCGGTAAGAGTGGCCATGAAGCTGAAGCCCTCTTCGGCCTCTTCCTCGGCTGCGGCTTCCTGAGCCTTGCTCTCTTGGCCGGCGTCAGCCTTGGCCTTTTCGTTGGCCTCGCGGGCCATCGTGTCGTAGAGCGAGTTCATCGTGCCGACCACGGCCTCCTTGGCGAGGATGCCGGTGAACACGCCTACGGCGGCGGGCCAGTTCTCTTCGGAGATGCCCATCGGCTTGAAGACCGGGACAATCGTCTTGCCGATCTCGGAGAGCACGGAGTTGCCGGAGTCCTCGTTGCCGAAGGAGCCGTCAACGCCCCAGGAGTTCAGGAACGCAAGGCAGGCGACGATCATGACGATCACCTGGCCGGCACGCACGACAAAGCCCTTCAGGCGGTCCCAGGTGCGCAGCATCACGCCCTTCACGGTCGGGATGTGGTACGGCGGAATCTCCATCACGAAGGCGGCCACCTCGCCCGGAAGCGCGATGTTCTTCACGAGGAACCCGGTCACGATGGCGGCGATGATGCCGATGATGTACAGGCCGAACACCAGGTTCTGGCCGCTGGTGGGCCAGAAGGCCGTGGCAAAGAGCACATACACGGGCAGGCGCGCGCCGCAGCTCATGAACGGAGCCATCATGATCGTGATGATGCGGTCGGAGGCACGGTCCATCGTGCGGGTGGCCATGATGGCGGGCACGTTGCAGCCGAAGCCGATGAGGAGCGGCACGAAGGCCTTGCCGGGCAGGCCGATGGCGCGCATGAGGCGATCCATCACAAATGCTGCGCGGGCCATGTAGCCGGAGTCCTCAAGCATGGCGAGGAACAGAAACAGGAAGAAGACCACGGGCACAAAGGTGGCCACGGTCTGGATGCCTCCGCCGATGCCGTCGGCGATGATCACCTTGAGCCATTCCGGGCATCCGATGGCAAGCAGGCCCTCGCCCAAGCCTTCGACGAAGATGCCGCCGAAGAGAATGTCGAAGAAGTCGATGAATGCGGCGCCAAAGTTCTGCGTGAACAGGAACATGACGTACATGACCGCCAGGAAGATCGGCAGACCGAGCCAGCGGTTCAGCACCACACGGTCGATTCTGTCGGTGAGCGTGCCGGTCGAGAGCTCGCCGCAGGTGATGGCCTTCTCGGCAACTCCGTCCACGAACTGATAACGGGTGACGGCAACAGTGATGTCAAGGTCACCCTGATGCTTCTCAGAGACCGGTGCGACAATTTGGCGGACGGCTGCGCCGGTTTCCTCGCTCACCTTCTCGTAGACGGCTTCGGAGCCCTCGAGCACTTCCTTGGCGTACCACTCGGGATGCTGCAGTCCTGCCTTCTTGAATTCGGCGGTAATCTGCTCGGCCGCGGCGGCGAGGTCATCCGGATACTGCACGGCCTGCGGCGGAACCTTGGGAGCGGCAAGGAACGCGTTGATGGCCTGCTTGAGCTCCTTCACGCCTTCTTCCCTGGAGGCGACGATGCCGATGACCGGACAGCCGATCGCCTTCTCAAGAGCCTTCAGGTCCACGCGGATCTTGTGGTTCCTGGCGATGTCGAGCATGTTGACGACCATGAGCATCGGAACGCGCATCTCAAGCAGCTGAGTCGTGAGATAAAGATTGCGCTCGAGGTTGGAGGCGTCAACGATGTTCACCACGCACTCGGCGTCGTTGGTGAGGATGTAGTCGCGTGCAACGCGCTCGTCTTCACCAGAGGTGCTGCCGGGTGTGAGCGAGTAGATGCCCGGCAGATCGACCACATCGATCTGCTGGTTCTCAAAGGCATAGTGGCCGACCTTCTTCTCGACTGTTACGCCGGGCCAGTTGCCCACTTCCTGACGGGCACCTGTCAGTGCATTGAACAGCGTCGTCTTGCCGCAGTTGGGATTGCCGACAACGCAAATGGTCTTCGTTTGCATTTTGTGATGATTTTTCAGAGGTTAGTTCACCGAAACTTCCATGATGGACGCCTCGTCCTTGCGCACGCTGATGAAGCTGCCGCGGACGCGGATTTCGACCGGGTCGCCCAGGGGGGCGACGCGCACGACTTCAAACTGAGCGCCGGGCGTAGCACCCAGCATCAGCAGACGGCGCCGGTATTCAGGAGCAGTCTTGGCGTAGGAGACGATTTTCCCCTTGGCCCCGGGCTGAAGATCTTTCAAGAGCATCTTGACTTCCTTAGCAAATGTTCTGAGCAGCATCCCAGCTGGCACCGTGCCGCAGTCCGAGCACGCCGGGGCGGAGCTCCCCCCTGTCGTCAGCCTCGGCCTTCACAAGCGCGGCTTGCGTTCCTGGCGCAAGTTCGGCGAGGCGGATGATTCTTTGAGCTGCCGGGAGCATGGCTCCCTCTGAACAGCAAGTTGAAAGAAACACTCCGCCCTGGAATGAAGCGTTGTTGCACGAATCATAGTGAGAATCAATCTTATTTACAAGCCAAGGAATCGACTTTTTTTCGTCTCATTGCCTCCAAACAGGAAAAAGCGCACCCTCTACGGGTGCGCCCGCGGCCGAAGGCCCGTGTGCGAAGGCTACGTCAGTGCGTTTTCCTGGGCAGCCTGGCGATCAGGGATGACGTATCCCAGCGGCCTCCCCCCATGCGCTGCACGTCGTTGTAGAAGGAGTCGATGAGCGCCGTCACCGGAAGGCTCGAGCCGTTTCTGCGCGCTTCATCAAGCGCAATTCCGAGGTCCTTTCTCATCCAGTCCACGGCAAAGCCGAAGTTGAACTGATCGCGCACCATGGTGCCGCCCCGCGCGTTCATCTGCCAGGAGCCGGCCGCACCCTTGCCGATCACTGAGAGGACGCGGTCCATGTCAAGCCCCGCGTTCATGCCGAAGGCAAGCGCTTCGGAGAGCCCCTGCACAAGGCCCGCGATGCAGATCTGGTTGACCATCTTGCAGAGCTGTCCGCTGCCCGAAGGGCCCATGTAGGTGACAGCGCAGCTGTACGCTGCGATGACGTCCTTGACGGCTTCAAAATCGGCCTCATCGCCTCCGCACATGACGGTCAGCGTGCCCTGCTCGGCCCCCGACTGCCCGCCCGAAACCGGAGCGTCAATGAAATGGCGGCCGCTCTTGCTCATGAGGGCGTGCATCTCGCGGGCGACATCGGCCGAGTCGGTGGTGTTGTCGACGAAGTACGCGCCGGGCTTCATGCCGGCAAGGGCTCCGCTCTCGCCAAGGATGACGCTGCGCAGGTCGTTGTCGTTGCCCACGCACGCAAACACGATGTCCGCTCCCTTCGCGGCCTCGGCGGGCGTCGCCGCGGCGCGGCCGCCATGCTCCCCGGCCCACCTGGCAGCCTTTGCAGCCGTACGGTTGTAGACCGTCACGTCGTACCCTGCCTTTTGCAGATGTCCCGCCATGGGGTAGCCCATGACGCCCAAGCCCAGAAATGCAACCTTGCGTGCAGCCATTTGCGTCGCTCCAAAAAAAGGGGGCGGAAAAACCGCCCCGCCAGTTGTCTATTCGCCTTCCTGCTCGTCGAACTCGACGCGATTGGCAATCGCGTCGCCCCAGTCGTAGAGCGCGTCAAGCAGCGCCTGACGCTTTTCGAAGACGTCCTCGGTCATCCGTTCCTCCCCGAGCGCCTGCTCATCGGCTTCGGCAATCGAATCGATCTCTTCAAAATAGCGCTCGAGCGTGAGCCCGGGCCCGCTGCCGTCGATGAGCCGCTCGCGGCAGTGCTCGCGCCACTCCTCCTTCTCGCTCTCGGAGAGCGTTTGCGGATAGTTGCGCGCGCGGAACCGGAAGAAAAGCTCCCCAAGGCGCGGATCATCAAAGTGGATTGCGCCGCGGGCAACTTCATCGGCAAGCTCGTCGGCCGGCGTCCTGTGCAGCCGGTCCATCATGTCCTGGTCCTCGGGCGAGATGAAGCCTTCGTAAAGGGCGATGTCGCAGTCCTGGGGCTCTCGCTCCTCATCCTTGAACGCCCGGCTCTCGATGACCGGGCCCTGAATCTCGCGCTGAATGCGCGTGAGGGTCTCGCCGTTGGCGATGATCCGGGAGAGATCGATGCCAAACCGGCGGCAGACATCGGGATTGAGCACCTTGATGTTGTCGCAGACAAACGGGAACGTGTTGATCTTGAGCGCCCGCAGGGCCAGGCGCTTCTCACCCTCGTGCAGATCCTGCGTCCTGCCGAAGGCTCGCCGGGCGATGTCGTCCGAATTCATCCCGAGCAGCTCCCGGGGATCGCGCGAGAGATCCCACACGATGAACTCGTTCTTGTTGTCGGGATTCACCGCAACAGGCATCACCACGCGGATGAAGCCCCGCTGCTGGCCGGCTGAGATGTCGATCCACACGCAGGGGCGTCCGGATCCCAGGGCCGCCGCGACGGCATTCTTGCAACGGTTGTGCAGCGCCCAGTTCCAGAGCCGGGGCTGGCGCTGCTTGATCAGGCGTGCGAGCTCGATCGTAGCCATCACGTCGCTTGCCGCATCATGGGCATGCTCATGCGTGAGTCCGTTGGCCGCCGTGATTCTCTCGAGCCGGAATGACTTGCGGCCCTGCTTGGCCGGGTCATCGGTTTCGTAATCGGGCCAGTTGATGCCCTCGGGGCGAAGCGCCCAGACGGCAAGCACGAGCGGGAACAGATCCCAGCGCGAGCATTCGTTCTTCCACTCGCGGCCGTACGTGTCATAGAGGTTGCGCCAGAAGAGAAAGCGCGAGATCTCGTCGTCGAACTTGAGCGAGTTGTAGCCGACGGACACCGTTCCCGGCTCATTGAACCGCTCGTGGATGTGACCGGCGAACTCATCCTCGCTCACGCCCTTTTCCTGGGCGCACTGGGGCGTGATGCGCGTCACGAGGCATGCGCCCGGCTGCGGCAGATAATCCTCCGCAGGGCGGCAGTACCAGATGTCGGGCTCACCGATGATGTTCAAGTCTTCGTCTGTACGGATACCGGCAAATTGGGCGGGGCGGTCTATGCGCTGATTCAGGCCAAAAGTCTCGTAATCGTGCCAGTAAAAAGTCGTCATTCTCGTAAACCTTTCGGACAAAGCCATGCTTAGCATTTCGTATGAGGCAGAGACTTTAGCACAACGACCGGGCAAGTCTTGGGCCATGGCCAAAGAAAAGCCGCAGTCCGCGGAAAAGGCTCTCCCGCTGGAGCTGCGGCCTTGCGCCGAAAGGATAGGACGGATCAGCCGAGCAACTTCACGAGCACCCGCTCCCAGACGGCAACGCCGTCCTGCAGATGCCGGGGATCAAAGTGCATCTGCCTGTGGTGCAGGCCTGGCGCGGCCCCGACGCCCACGCCGAAGTACGCGGACTTGATCTCGGGCTTGCGCTCCTTGTAGAAATGGAAGTCCTCGCCGCCTCCGCCGCAGGAGCCAAAGAGCCGCTCCCTGCCCACCGTCTCGACGATGGCCTCGTCGATGAGCTCCTTCAGACCGCGGTCGTAATCGGGGGCCGGGCAGTAGTCAACGTTCTGGAACTCAACCTCGCCGCCGTACCCGGCCGCGACCGCCTTCGCCTGGCGCTCCATGTTCTCGAGCATCTTGTAGAAGATGCTGTTGTTCTGCGCACGAAGGTCAAACATCACCTCGCACCACGCGGCAAGGGAATTCACAGCGCCCTCCTCACTGCGGATGCGGGTTGCCTTCACGGTCCAGGACTTGGCCGGATCGTAATGCTCGCTGTTCACCATCGCGATATAGGACATCGCCTCATCAATGGGATTCACGCCGAGGTGCGGCCTGGCGCCATGGGCGACCTTGCCGATGAAGCGCACGCGCACGGTGGCGCTTGCTACGTGGTTGAGCGAGGAGCAGAAGCCCCCGGCGGGCATGTCCTGCTCGGGACGGATGTGGGCGCCCACGGCGATGTCGACGTCTTGAAGCACTCCGTCCTCAATCATCCAGAGCGCGCCCGAGCGAATCTCCTCGGCGGGCTGGAAGACGAGCTTCAGCGTGCCGCGCTTCACCTTGCCGATCATGCGCTCGGCGGCTGCAAGCAGCATCGACGTGTGCGCGTCGTGACCGCAGGCGTGGATGGCGCAAGTGCTGCCGTCCTCATTGCTGAAGGGCAGTGCATCCATGTCGGCGCGCGCGAGAACGACGGGACCTGGCTTGCCCGAGCGAATCCAGCCGACAACGCCGGTTCGGCCGACGCCCGTCCTGCATTCGATGCCAAGACTCTGAAGGGTCCTGGCCACATAAGCGGAAGTGTTCTTTTCCGTGCCGCCAACCTCGGCGAGCGGGTGCAGGTCGGCGTAAAGCTTTTCAACATTGAGTGTCATAGATGCTGCTCCGATGGAGAGAATGTTGCGACCCGGGCAGTCTACGCCCAAACCGCACGATTGATTTCGCATAGCCGAAACGAGGTTCTCATTGCTGCAGCTGCGTGGGATCGGGCACGCCCTGCGTCTTGAGAACGGTGATCACGTCAATCGCATCGGCCCGCTTGATTTCTTCCGGTGTCGCATGCAGCGCCTCGCGCTTTTGCCTGCCCGTCACGCCCCCGACCTGCGCATCTAGCGCAAGGGAGAGCACCGCATACTGCAAGGCGCGCCTGTCTGATGCGCTCCCCCGCATGCTCTGGGCAATGCAGTCGGCAAAATGCCAGGCGCCGAGCCGGTTGCCTGCCGTGAGCGCATCGCGGTACAGCGCGCAGGCCGACTCGGGAATCGTCCCCGCCCCCGACTGAAGGCTCAGGACGTCGGCCTGGGCGATGAGGTCGCCATCAGGTTCGCCCCTTGGGCCGAATTCGTACCAGACGGCCGCAATGACAAACGCGAGAAAGATGATTTTTTCCACATGCTTTGGGATCTGAGCCATGCCGGGAGGCCTCCTTGCCTGCACTACCCTGCAGACTATATAGGAGAGACAAAAAGCCGCAAATTCCACCTCAGCTCACCGGTCGCTGCTGCATCGGCTCCATTCCTGTTGCGTTTTCAACACAAATGTGGAAATCCTGACAAATTTTCCACCATATCCTGAACATTTTGAGTGGAGACGCACTATATTTCGTGCCCGGAGCGGCGCCCCATGCGCCCAAAAATCTCAAGGAAACATTCGTCAACCGCCCCTGCCTGAAGGCAGAGGCTTGGAAACAAGCCTTGGTTGACTAGCCCGAGTTCCCGAAAGGGAACTACGTTGGTTGAGAATGCATAGGCACCGTGGGATGTGAGCCCTAGTCCCACG
>Ga0265299_10004771_pt1 | contig 12729 bp, 10 predicted proteins | sample AusTroGonzalo_MG_4_FD_193485 | JGI IMG/M metagenome (GOLD analysis project Ga0265299, IMG submission 193485) | Bovine rumen microbial communities from tropical cattle in Woodstock, Queensland, Australia - Gonzalo_02 | ecosystem: Host-associated > Mammals > Digestive system > Stomach > Rumen ...
TCGTTTGCCTTCACCCCCAGTTTTGTCAAATGCTCATCGATTGCCTCGCCCTTGGCGATTCGTCCCTGATTGATCTGATATAAGAACCATGAGCCCAATGATTTGATTTGAGCCTTCTTGTCATATACTCCATCGGGCGACATTTCTCTGTGCCAACCCGTGTCAAAAAGCACAAGTCCCTTGGGGTGCTCAATAAGAAAACTGAACACCGGCAACCATATCCACTTCGATTTTGGGGTAGTAATGCCCGAAGCCTTGATGATGCTGCAATCGTCACCGCCAAACGGTAAATAGGGCGACACACGGACTTCACCTGTCCTCAGCACATGAATCTTTATTTTCTCCATTGTTTCTATTTTATTTCTTCCAACGTTCCTGTCTCTGAATCAATGATAAACCCACGAACCACGATGTCCTTCGGCACCAGCGGATGGGTCTTGATCGTCTCAACGGTCTTACGGACGGAGGTTGGTGTGTCCTTGAAGCCCTCCAACCACTGGTCGAGGTCAATGCCACACTTGCGGATGGTGTCGAGCGTTTCATCCGTCACACCACGGGCAATCATCTCATGGTGGAAATGGTCGTAGCTCATGTGACAGGCTCCGCAATGAGAGTGTGCCACCACCATGATTTCCTTCACGCCCAGCTCATAGATGGCGACAATCAAGCTGCGCATGGCTGAGTCGAAAGCCGAGATAACCAAACCACCGGATGAGGCCTACGAGGAGGCCTAATAAAAGATAGTTCTTCTTCATCTTCTTTTTTAAATTTAATCGTTCCAAGGCTTATAAACACCACTCAGGCCTGACGTATAGGTAATTGAGAAATTGGTATAATCGTTACCATCAAACGATCCTTTATAGATATAGATTTTGTAATTACCATCAGCGAGGGGGCCAATTTCGCAATAGAGGTCGAAAGGACAAACACAGTTTGCCAGATACTCAGGTTCGTTTGCTTTCTCCAATACCTTAATCACATTACCATCGATAACAGCCTGGACATTCAGTTGGCCTACTGCACAATTAAAGATAGAATTGACGTGGTTGAGTGAGAGATAACCTCCGCTCAGAGCTTTATACTCGATGCATTCTTCTGTTGTTGGCAGAATCATGTCGTCCCCATAAGGTGTTGAATCACTTCTGGTCATATACCTATCTTTACAACCCGTGTTCGAACAGTTCCTCACATGGAAATCTTTGCTCGATTCATCACTACTGCAACCATTCAGCATCAACATCATCGTTGCGCACACTACCAAAAGTGAAATCTTTCTCATATCGGTTTTATTTGCTTGTTCTACAATTATAAACCCCCAAAGTAGATAAATACTGCATGAAAGAGGCATAATTTAAGATATATTAACGTAAAAATGGGCGTTTAACCTAAAGATAACATTTAAATAACCTTAAATGCATGTAGTTTTCCATACCTTTGCAACGTCTAACAGGCAAAAGAACAAATTTAAAAACAAAAGAGTTATGGAATCAATTATCACTATCGCAACCGTTTTAACGATGTACTTCAACGCCGCTAACGACGTTAACTCTCAGTATTTGTATAACTCAGACCTGGAGGACGGTGTAATCCACAAGATTGAGGTTTATGAGCAGAAGGCCGAGGGCCAGATGTGTGCCAAGATGGAATATCGTTACAGCTACGACGAGCAGGGTCGTCTGACCACTCGCGAGGTGGTTCGCTGGGACGAGAACAAGCAGGACTGGGTGAACGATTTCCGTCATACCTATAAATATTATAAGCATGGCTACAACATGGAAACCAGTAAGTGGGATGCAGCACGCCAGACTTATGATATCCCCTCTGAGGTGACTCTCTATCGCGAGGTTGCTCCCACCGTTACTTCTGTCAGAACCTATCGCATGAACGAGGCTAAGGACAATATGTATCTTACCAATAGCCTGCTCTGCATGGAGTCTTTAGACCAGATCAGTGACAAGCTGATGGCTATCAAATAATAATTTCTCTCTCAATGGTAAAAAATTTCCGTAATCAGTGATTGATTACGGATTTTTTTATATACCTTTGTCCCCTGCTAATATACAAAAACGATGGAATTAATTAAAGACAAGAAATTCGGAGGCGAGCGACCTTTGTTCGCCATGCACGATCTGAGATTAGAGAACATCACCATTGAGGATGGTGAATCTGGCATCAAACAGTGTCAGAACATGGTGTGTTATAACAGCAAGTTCTATGGTAAATATCCCTGGTGGCATGTGGATGGCGCCTATATTGAGAATTGCTATTTCGCACTGGGTTCACGTTCAGCTATCTGGTACACGAACGATCTGGTGATGAAGAATTCTCGCATTGACGGACCGAAGTTCTTCCGCGAGATGAAGAATCTGGAACTGGAGAACGTGGAAATCACCGATGCTGACGAGACTTTCTGGAAGGTGGATGGTATCAAAATCAAAAATGTGAAGCTTCATGGAGGTACTTATCCTTTTATGTTCTCGAAGAATATCTACGTAGATGGACTTGAGAGCGATTCGAAATACGTGTTCCAGTATTGCAAGAATGTGGAGGTGCATAATGCCAAGATCCTGACGAAGGACTCGTTCTGGGAGTGTGAGAACGTGACGATCTATGACTCGGTGCTCGATGGCGAGTATCTGGCTTGGCACTCGAAGAACGTCAGGCTGGTGAATTGTCACCTTGCTGGCGAGCAGTTGCTTTGCTATACCCAGAACTTGGTGCTTGAGAATTGTACCATCGATCCAATGTGTGACCGTATGTTCGAATATTCTACCGTTGAGGCTGATATCAAGGGACACATTGAGAACATCAAAAACCCCACAAGCGGACACATTATTGCCGATTCCATCGGTAGTATTACCATCGATGAGAATGTTCGCCAACCTAATAATTGCATCATCGAAACAAGGAAATGAAATACGATTTTGACGAATTGGTGGAGCGCAGAGGAACTAACTGCGTGAAATGGGATGAAGGGCAGCCCGATATGATTCCTCTATGGGTGGCCGATATGGACTTTAAGGTGGCACCAGCTATCCAGAAGGCTTTGCAGCAACGGGTAGAGCATGGTGTGTTTGGCTATAACATCGTGCCTGAGAGTTATTACGAAGCTGTTATCTCGTGGTTCCATCGTCGTTATCAGTGGGAAATTCATCGCCAATGGATCCTTTACACCACAGCTGTAGTACCGGCTATGTCGTGTGTCATCAAGGCACTGACCATGCCAGGAGAGAAGGTGTTGATTCTCTCGCCTGCGTATAACTGCTTCTTTTCCAGCATTAAGAATAATGGTTGCGAGGTGTTGGAGTCGCCTTTGAAGGCCGTTGGCGATAGCTTTGAAGTGGATTTCGATGATTTCGAGGCAAAATGTGCCGATGAGAAGACCACGCTCTTCCTGCTCTGTAATCCTCATAACCCTTCAGGGCGCGTTTGGACTCGTGAGGAACTTCAACGTATGTACGATATCTGTCACCAGCATGATGTGAAGGTGGCAAGTGACGAAATCCATTGCGAACTCATCATGCCTGGCTATCAGTTTGTGCCCTTTGGAACGATTACAGACGATTGCGTCGTGATGAACTCACCCTCGAAGAACTTCAATACGGCTGGTCTTCAGATAGCCAATATCATCTGTTCGCATCCTTCTTGGCGTCGTCGTATCGATCGTGCTATTAATATTAATGAGGTGTGCGATGTGAATCCTTTTGGTATTGTGGCGCTTGAAGCAGCCTACAATGAGAGTGAAGATTGGATCGAAGAATTGAACCAATATTTGTGGGGAAATTACACTGTTTTGCGCGATTTCATCGAGAAAAACATACCTCAATGGAAAGTCTGTCGCCTTGAAGGCACCTATCTACCTTGGGTGGATATCTCAGCGATGGATGTCACGAGTCAGGAACTATGTGATCGTCTGCTTCAGGAGGCCAAAGTATGGATTAATCCTGGTACGATGTACGGCCCAAAGACAGGTGAGGGCTATGTTCGTGTGAACATAGCCACTCAGCGTAGTCGTCTTTTGGAAGCCCTTAACCGTGTGGCTAAGGCTTTGGCACAGCGTTGATGCGGTTCAGGTAGAACTCGCGGAAATCAGACCATTTGTAGTAGGGATACTGTGTGGTGGGAACAGGCAGACTGGCCTCACAACCATTCAACAGACATTTCAAAAGAATATCGCTGTTTTTCTTGCTGCGATAGAAGATCAGTTGGATGTTACAAGCCTTGCCTGTCTGCCAGTTCTGATAAACGTTCTTCACCTCGTAGGGATCCTCAGGGTCTTTATCTGCTCCGTTAATGCCCATCAGCACAGTCAATGGACCAATATAGGTATCGTGGCCAAAGCGCAGGTCAGCAATGTGGTCGCTACTGCCATTGAGCACGGCATCTGCCTTCTGGATAAAATCCTCGAGGATAGGAATCACCATATACTGTGGACCAAACACCCAAGCATAGGTACCCAGGTTTTCTTGCTCCCATCGTGATGCGATTTCCTCGTCAGTGATGATGTTGCCCATCATTCCTTCATGGCCAATGCTGGGCAATGACGTGTAAAGGTTGATGAGGTTGGGCGCGATGCGCTTCAGGTCACCAGGTAGTCCCTCAGTACTGGTAAAGATGCGGGGTAAGATCTTCTCGTACAGTGAGTTATCGGACTGGAACTTGTCGCGGTTCTGCTCGAAACGGGGCTTTACCTTCGGAAAATCACGCTTGTTGGGATTCTGTCTGTCATCTGGTACGACGGCATCGAGGGTGAAGCGCGATGACTGTTCACGGATCTCGATATTCGGGTTACATTGCACCAGTTCTTGGCAGAAAGCCGACATACTGAGTACACAACGGCCTGACAGAGAGGATACTGCCAGTACGTTGCCACCTTTCTTGAATACTTCTGGGAATCGGTTGTACATCGTGCGGGCAATACCTTGATGCTGTTCCCAACCCAGTTGCGTCAGTTCGCTCACACCTGTCGTCAACTCCTTCTTGGCAGCCATGAATCTATCGTGGAAAGCCTCGCCTTCAGGGGTCAGCAGATGTTTGTTGTGGGCTGTAGAGAGCAGCGAGTCCAGTTCCTTATAGAGAAAACCGTTCCAATAATAGCGCGAGCCATGACGGGCATAGTGACTGATGTAGAAGGGTTTGTAACCTTTAGGCGTTTTTGTTAGTGAGCAAGCCTCCTGCTGATAAGGGTAGTCAGTACCGTAGGCTTTCCTGGGGTTCGCCTTGAGCTGGTCAAGGGCAGGGATGTTCTGCGCTCCAGCCGTCAGGGTCAGGAGTGTCAGAGTCACGATGGTGAGTATTCTTTTCATAATGTTGGGTATTTAGTTGATCAGGAATATCTTGGTGAGTCCGTTGTAGGTGGCCTTGATGGTAGCACGACCCTCTACGATAGGACTGATCTCGAACTTCACTTCGGGATTCTCGGAAATGGCTGTGAGTTTGGAACTGTCACTAAGTTTGCCATACACTTGATAGCGTGTCTGATCCGTATAGCCATTGAGATTAGTGAAACGGATAGGGGTAGTAGGCATTATCAGAGGTTGGCCGTCAGCCATAATCTCCACTGATGGTACTACAGGCGCGTCAAAGATGGCATCACCCTTTGAGAAACCAATGCCATGAAGGTCGAAGAGTCCTTGTGGACGCTGAGGACCACGTGGCGCACCCCATCTGGGACGCTCAGGAGCCTTAATCTCAGGACCATCGACTACAAGATAAATAGCATGCTTGCCAGAGAGTCCTTCAACGGCAGGTACTGCCTGCTGGTACATCATAGCTGCCCTCGGAGCATCTGCGGGAATGTCAAAAACAGCGATTTCATCGCCTTTCCAGGGGTCGTCTAACTTTACGTGAATCTTAAAGGCACCATGTCCACTGGTCGTGAGATTCAAATTCAACTTGGTAGCATCGCCAGCTTTTGTACCCTCAAAGGCTTTGAGTCCCTTTGTGTCAGCAGCCAAACCTCCAAAACCGAAATATTTGAAGCCTATGATACCAGTATTGGTGATACCAGCCAGATCCATCGAGTTGTTCCAAATGTCGTGGTTGTCCTGCATCCAGTCGTTGCTGTTGGTGCCACCTGTCCAGAAACAGGCGATACCAGCTGAATAATACTGATAAGGTGGAAGTCCGAAGATTTGGAAACCCTCGCTGGTGACTTCTGCACCAGTATAGGTGTTACCATCGGTAGCAGCTGCTGTCCATTCATTATCTTTGGCATAAGGGTCGTAACCTGTAATCTTCACTACACCACCCTTGGCCACAGGTTTCTTGTCCCATGTGATCTTCACAGGAGCCACCATGGGCTGACGGGCAAAGCCGAATCCACGTGGAGGACGATGGTAGAATACATACCACTGGCCATTAATCTCCTGCAGTGAACCGTGGGTGTTATGGCCTGCATTGGTGGTAATCAGATGTGAGCCGTCCTCGCCAGTGACTACGCCACGAGAGTCAACCAGTACACCACCGCTTCGCCAAGGGCCTAAGGGTGAATCTCCAAAAGCATAGCGCAGGGCAGAATTCGTATTGCCGAGTCCGTATTCCTTGCCACTATAGCCTGAGAACACCATCACATACTTATTGCCTACCTGACGGATGGAAGAGGCTTCGAAGAAGTTAAAGTCGAGTGGATCCTGTCCCTGATAAAGAGCCTTATATTCGCTACCCTCCTTATCGAGCAAACGACCATCAGCACTGCTGGCAGGGATGAAGGGATCGATCAGTTCCGTTCCCTCACGCTTGGAGTACATCGTGTTCTGATCCAGTTCGCAAGCCGTTGAATGTTGGAAACCGTAGAATACATAGGCACGGAAACCCTTGTCGTAATCCTTATCTTTCTTGTCAGTGATATTCTCAATAAAGACAGAGGGGTCGAAGTCGATGAGTGAGCCTGGCACACACTGGCTTCCGTCTTCTGTAAGGTTGATGGGCGTGAAGGGGCCATTAGGGCGATCACCTTTGCAGACCATCGCTACACGACGCCAACCACGAGAGTGGGGGTAGAGATAGTAGGTTTTCTTGCCCGTCGCCTTATCCTTCACTTCAACCAAGTCTGGGGCGAACATCGTGTCCCATTGACCATCAACGTAGTGCGTAAAGATAGGACCTTCGTCGCGCCATTGTGTCAAGTCCTCGACAGGTGCTGACCACATACGGATATCGCTACCGCAGTAGGCCGTGTAATTAGTGTCGTGCGAGCCAATGATGTAAGCACGCAACTTTCCTGGGTTATCGGGATCCTCGAAAACACGAGGTTCACCATCAGGCAGATGCTCCCAAAGGGGCAGATACGGGTTCTGTGCGTTGGCCGAAAGAGCGGCCAACAACAGTAGGGGTAGTAAAAACAGTCTTTTCTTCATGAGTAAGTAGGGTTTGTAGGTTCATAATTTCTGCGCAAAGATAGCAAAAAAAACGGAAAAACACTCTATTCTTTTGCTTTTTTCATCTTTTCTCCGTACCTTTGCGCTGAATAATCAGCGCGAAGGTACTCACGTTCGACAAAAAATGGTTGAAATCCTTTGTTTTCTTCTCACTTATTCGTACCTTTGCATCCGAAAAGCAAGCGCCCTGATAGTTAAATGGATATAACAAGGCTCTCCTAAAGCTTAGTTCCGAGTTCGATTCTCGGTCGGGGTACACGAAAAAAGCATCGCCCATTTGAGCGATGCTTTCTTATATATAATAAGGTGTAAACCTTACTTCTTGGCAGGAGCGGCGGGCTCAGCTTCCTCCTTAATCGAGCGACCCAGTGTCAGGTAGGCAACAGGGGCAGCGATGAAGAGTGAAGACAGCGTACCGAAGATAACACCCAGAATCATAGCGAACGAGAACGAACGGATGCTATCACCACCAAGGATGAAGATAGCCAACAGCACGATCAAGGTCGTTACTGAGGTGTTGATGGTACGAGCCAGAGTCTGATTCAGAGAATCGTTGAACAACTGCTGACGATCACGCTTGCCGAAGAGACCGATGTTCTCACGGATACGGTCGAATACCACCACCTTATCGTTGATGGAGTAACCAATCACCGTCAGGATAGCACCAATGAAGGTCTGATCGATCTCAAGCGACATCGGAACCCATCCCCAGAGCACTGAGTAGAAACCGATCACGATGAGGGCATCGAGTGCCAGAGCTACCGTAGAACCTACAGAGAAGGCCACGTTGCGGAAACGGAACAGGATGTAGAGGAAGATGGCGATCAGGGCGATGATCACAGAGATGATAGCACCATAAGTGATATCCTTAGCCACTGAAGGACCTACCTTTGCAGAAGAGATGATAGAACCACCTTCACGAACATCAGGATTCTTGAAGTGCTCCACATTGTCCTGGCTAACGAGGCCTGCCTTCTTCAAGGTGTTGAAGAGAATGGTCTCAGCCTGGTCGTCAACCTCAGGATTGTTCGACTCGATATCCCAGTTGGTAGAGATACGTACAGTCTTACCATCAGTACCCAGAGCGATCACGCTGGTGTTAGCCTCTTTCTGGGCATTCTCACCCATGGTGTTGATGAAAGCACCAGTCAGTGCCAGACGGACCTCTTCTACAGGTGTTTCCTTGTCGAGGGTCACCACATAGTTACGACCACCCGTGAAGTCAATGCTCTGGCTCAGACCACGAACTGCAAACGAGATGCAGAACAGGATGGCAGCAGCACCCCAGATGATAAAGGTCTTCTTGTACATGCCCATGAAATTGTAGTGAGCATTCTGCATGAGGTTCTTCGAATAACCTGTTACGAAAGTCAGGTTGGTCCACTTGTCCTTGCTAAGCATGTAGTCATAGACCAGACGTGTCATATAAACGGCAGTGAAGAACGATACACAGATACCGATGATCCAAGTGGTGGCGAAGCCCTTCACAGGACCTGTACCGAAATAGAGCAGGATAATACCTGTAATCAATGATGTCAAGTTAGAGTCGAAGATAGCGCTGAAGGCGTTAGAGTAACCCTTGTTGAGGGCTTCCTTCACGCCAAGACCCTTCTTCAATTCCTCCTTGATACGCTCGTAAATCAGCACGTTAGCATCCACAGCGGTACCCAGTGTCAGTACGATACCGGCGATACCAGGCATGGTCAGGGCAGCCTGGAATGAGGTAAGGATACCCAATGTGAAGAACAGGTTGAACAGCAGGGCGATATCGGAGAGGATACCCGGGATGAAGCCGTAAAGCAGAATCATGTAGATCATCAACAGCACAAAGGCTACGATGAAAGAGATGATACCCTGCTTGATAGACTGAGCACCGAGTGACGGACCAACCACCTCTTCCTGTACGATACGGGTAGGAGCCGGCATCTTACCAGAGTTCAGTGTGTTAGCAAGGTCCTTTGTATCCTCGATAGTGAAGTTACCAGTAATCTGAGAGTTACCACCATCGATCTGTGAGAGAATACGAGGAGCTGTATAAACAGCATCGTCGAGCACGATAGCTACGGCCTTACCGATATTCTGCTTGGTGATCTGGCTCCAGCGACGTGCACCGTCAGAGTTCATCTGCATCGAAACACAGGGACGGCCAGTGTTAGGCTCGAAGTCATCCTTAGATGAGGTGATGACATCACCCTCCAGAGGAGCACGACCAGAGGGTTCGGTAATCTTCAGAGCATAGAGCTCGAAGATGTCACCCTTTGTGTTCTGACCTCCAAAGTCCTCAGGCTTAGCACCCCAACGAAGCTTCAGTTCAGCAGGGAAGATCTGATTAGCAAGATCAGAATAGATGATTTTATTGATCTCAGCGGTATCGCGAGCGTTGGCATAACCGACAACGGCGAGGGTGTTACCCTGTGTGGGCTGGAAGATAGAGAACAGAGGGTTCTGCTTCTTGGCAGCCTCGATAGCCTTATTGTCAGAGGTCTTGGTATCCTTCTTAGCCAGTTTGGCAGCGAGGTCGCTGGCAGCAGCCTTAGCGGTATCAGCAACAGCCTCCTCTGTGGCGGGCTCAACGGCAGTAGTATCAATCACTTCACCACCCTGAGCGGCATAGCGCTGGTTCAACTGTGACAGCAGCGGGGTAATCTCGTTGCTGTTGTAAGTCTCCCAGAATTCAAGGTTGGCAGAACCCTGGAGCAGCTTACGAACACGCTCGGGCTCCTTGATACCAGGCATCTCGACCATGATACGGCCACTCTGACCCTCGAGCTTCTGGATGTTTGGCTGAACAACGCCGAACTTGTCGATACGGTTACGAACTACGTTGAAAGAGTTGTCAACGGCACTCTGCACCTCAGTACGGATGGCGCTCTCTACTTCGGAGTCGCTCGACTGTGTGCTCACCTTGCCCTTCATCTGCTGAGTAGCAAAGATGGCTGCGAGGGGACGACCGTTACCCTCTTGTTTCCAATACTTCACGAACAGAGATACAAAGTCAGCCTGACTGGTCTCCTCTTCCTTTTTGGCAAGTTCCATAGCCTTCTTGTAGGCAGCATCTGTCTTGTGGTCAGCAAGCACGTCAACCACATCAGGTACAGATACCTCAAGAATCACGTTCATACCGCCTTTCAGGTCAAGACCAAGGCCAATTTCCATCTCACGGCACTGCTTCAGCGAGTAGATGCCCATATACACCTTCTCGTTGTTGATTGAATCGAGGTACTCCGCACCAGCTTCCTCACCCATAGCGGCAGCCTTACTTTCGTAGTGGCGTGTCACAAATGAGAAGGACAGGTAGAAGCAGCACACGAGAATCAGAAGCACTGCGATTACTTTTACAATTCCTTTGTTTTGCATTTTGTTTTTTGATGTTATTTTTGTTATTATATTCTGTTCGCGTACATTTTTAGCGTGCAAATATAGACATTTTTTTAGAGAAGGAAAAATTTATGGGCGATTTTCGCTCATTTTTTAAGGTTTATGTACTAATTTTAGCCTACAAGAGATAGGATAATGGTCACTTGCGTCCATTTTGCTGTCGATTTTGCAATCGTAAGGCTCGAAATGATCTGAGCACAAAATGTGGTCAATTCGGAAATAAAATCCTTTCTGATTAAATGACAAACCGAGTCCTTTTCCAGTCTCCACGAAACAGTCCTTCAGACCCTTGGCAATGGTTCGACGGGAGTAGGAAATGGGGTTGTCGTTGAAATCACCGCAGACGATAATGGGATACTGACGATGCGCTTCGATATATTGATGCACGGCGTCAGCCTCTACTGCGCGGATTGCAGCTGCCTGACCCAGTTTTTCAAGTAGCAGCAAGGACTCTTCCTTCACTGTGTCGCGCTTCATCTTACCTGTCACCATCTCTGTATAGCGGCTACGGTCTTCTTTTGTCAGATGAGTCGTCTCCAAGTGGTTATTGATAATGAGGATCGTGTCGCCGTTTACCAATAGATAATAAGCCATAGAACCATTGGCTTTCGAAGGATAGTCAATGCGTTCCCTCCTCAAAATGGGGTATTTAGAATGAATGCCCACACCATTCATACTGGTGCTTGTATGCTGAAATACGATGGTATCGTTATAAGGATAGGTCTTCTGGTACCTCTGAAAGACAAAACGGCGCCAGGTATCTACATCCTCCTGCAAACAGACAATATCGGGATCTTCGCGTTTCAGGTAGTTGTAGATGGTGTCGAATGCCTGTTCATATTTATAGTTACCCCCATATTGGCAGACATTATACGACATGATCTTGATAGTGCCCTCTGGTATGTCTTGAGAACCGTTTAGTGGCATATAGATGGTTATCGGCACATATACCAGCGCATAGCCGAGAATGGGAATCCATAGTTTTTTCCATTTGAAGGTCAGCCAGAAGAAGACAAACAACAGGTTGGCTATCAGGAAAAAAGGAAAGAGCATCCCCAGATTGGAGAGCATCGGATGGCTGGCAGGATTGATATGGTCAGCATAACCAGCAGCCAACATCAGCAAAACGGTAGCCACATTGGCTCCCGCTATGATATTGATGGTGAATGCTTTAAGTTGCTTGATCATTGCTGGTTACTGGCATCGAAGAGCTTCTTTTTCTCTTCCTTGGTCAGACTGTCATAACCGCTCTTGCGGATTTTATCAAGAATGGCATCGATCTCTTCCTGATTCTGGCGCTTGCGGGCATTGTATTCCCTGTCGGCTTCCTTACTGCCACCTCTTTCAACGTGCATATCAGCATTGTGGCGTTGCTGGCTGTTCTGCTGGCGCTGTTCAAAATTGCGCTTAAGGTTCTCAAAGAACTGCTGCCCCCTGCTGCGGTCGAAACCTGAGCTGGGATGACGGTTCCAATAACGGATCATCAGGTAACCGAAGAGCATGCCGCCCAGATGAGCCGTGTGGGCCACACCGTCACCGGAAGAACCAAGGGCTGAGAAGAACTCGATGGCCACGTAGCCTAACACGAACCACTTCGCCTTGATGGGGAAGGGGAACGGGATGATAAAGAGCCGTTCGTTGGGGAACGTCATACCGAAAGCCAGAATGATAGCATACACAGCACCAGAGGCACCAATGGTAGTCCAGCTGTTCAAGGCATGGGCATAGTGAGTGCCGTATTCCATCACAGTACCGAGAGTTGTCTCTGGCACTTGTTCTGCAATGGTCATATAGAATGAACCGAATTGGGCGATTTCCTGTAGTAATCCAGCACCGATACCGCAAGTAATGTAATAAAAAAGGAATTTCTTTGGTCCCCATACATTTTCTATTACACAGCCAAACATCCATAGTCCGAACATATTAGACAGGATATGCATGAAACTGGCATGTAGAAACAAGTAAGTCACCA
>Ga0265299_10004774_pt1 | contig 12723 bp, 3 predicted proteins | sample AusTroGonzalo_MG_4_FD_193485 | JGI IMG/M metagenome (GOLD analysis project Ga0265299, IMG submission 193485) | Bovine rumen microbial communities from tropical cattle in Woodstock, Queensland, Australia - Gonzalo_02 | ecosystem: Host-associated > Mammals > Digestive system > Stomach > Rumen ...
CCAAGGGCGTCGATTTCATCACCGGTTCCGGCGCCACGGCTGTGTTCATCAAGGAATACGGCATGAGCAACGGCCTGAAATTCAACAGCGTATGGGCGGTCGGCAACAGTGCACAACTCGGTATCGAAGACGTGCTCGAGCATTTGGACGAGACCTTCGATCCTGAAAAATCCTCACGTGTCATCATGCTTTACATGGAGAAGATCGGCGACCCGCAGCGTCTGCTCAAACACAGCCGCAACCTCATCAACAAAGGCTGTCACATCGCCGCCATCAAGAGCGGCAATAGTGCTGCCGGCTCGCGTGCCGCATCTTCTCACACGGGTGCTTTGGCCACCAGCGATGCCGCTGTCGATGCCCTGTTCCGCAAGGCAGGCATCGTGCGCTGCTACAACCGTCAGGAGCTGACCACTGTGTGCGGCGTCTTCATGTATCCCGAAATCAAAGGCAATCGCTGCGCCGTCATCACGCATGCAGGCGGCCCGGCCGTGATGCTCACCGATGTGCTGTCAAACGGCGGCATGGAGGTTCCCCCGTTGAAGGACCACCCCGCCAGCCCCGCCCTCTTGGCGAAACTGTTCGGTGGTTCCTCCGTGGGAAACCCCATCGACTTTTTGGCCACCGGCACCGCCGAACAGCTGGGCTATATCATCGACACCGTAGAGAACGAATACGACGAAATCGACTTCTCCGTGGTCATCTTCGGCTCACCCGGCTTGTTCAGCAACAAAGAGGTCTATGACCTTCTCGACCAGAAGATGCGTACTTGCAAGAAGCCCATCTTCCCAGTGCTGCCATCCATCATCAACGTTAAGGACGAGATTGAGGGCTTCATTGCCAAAGGCAACATCAACTTCCCCGAGGAGTGTGTGCTTGGCAATGCCATCTGCAAGGTTTACAATACGCCCAAACCCAAGATGGGTAACATTGAGATGCTGCCTATCGACAAGATCATGGTGGCTCCCACCGATGAGCCCGACAAAGCTAAAGTGGCCGAAGTTGCCGAGTCCATTCGCGAGTGGGGAATGCTCACCCCGATTACCGTCAGCCCTATGGATGGAGGCTATCGTGTCGTGAGCGGCGCCAAACGTGTGCGTGCCGCCGCTGAGGTCGGCATGAAAGAGATTGCGTCTTACGTTCAGGAAGGCGCTGTGGCGGCCGACATACCCGAAATCGACGTTGTGCGCATCCGCAAGACCATTGACCGCTGCAAGAACGGCTACATTGAAATGGCCGACTACAACGAGCTGCTCGATGCCGCCGGCATCAGCCGCAAGAAATCAGTGGAGGTCTCCAAGAAAGAGGACGCCCTGTCCTTCGCCAAAGAGGTCGGCTGCAGCAAGGATGTACCGTTGGTGATGAAAGTTGTCGGCCCGCTGCACAAGAGCGACGTGGGCGGCGTCACCCTCGGCGTGAAAGACCTCGAAACGGTAGGCAAGGAGTTCGACCGCCTCATGGCCATCAAGGACACTTACGCTGTGGAGATGTATCCCATGCTTGACGGCACCGAGGTTTACATCGGCGCCATGCGCGACGAGAAGTTCGGTCATCAGGTCTTCTTCGGCTTGGGCGGTATCTTCATCGAAGTGCTGAAAGACGTGGAGAGTGTGCTGGTTCCCGTCAGCAAGGAAGAGGTGCTTGACAAGCTCAAAAACCTCAAGGGCTATAAGATTCTGGAAGGCGTGCGCGGCCAGGAGGGTGTCAACCTCGACCTCTATGCCGAGCAGGTGGTCCGTGTGAGCGCCTTGGTGCAGACCGCCCCCGAGATCGCGGAGATGGACCTCAACCCGCTGTTAGGCAACCCGAGGTACGTCACCGCGGTGGATGCAAGAATCCGGCTGGAGAAATAATCGCGGAAATATTTACGGAAAATACGATTGTAGGGCTGTCGCAATGCGGCAGCCCTACGTTTTTTTTTTTTGTGTGTGGGGGGGGATAATATCCCCACACACCAAACGGTGTGCGAAAAAGACGCACTGTCCTCCGCATTCCTACCGAGCCCTTCAGCCCTAAAGGGCTGGTTCGCGAATGGAAAGAACTTCGTTGTCTTGGGTCACTATAGCCCTAAGTAAATGATTTCCAGCATTTCAGTTGGAGACAGCACTTTGCTTACCCGCGGGAAATGCTTGAGATTTCCGGTCAAAAGACAGGCATCTTCTTTTGATAGTTATTTTTCTTTCCTCGAAAGTCTGATTTCTTCGTTAATTTCTTCTAAACTCATTTCGGAAAGACCATTTTGCGCACTGGCGGCACGCATTTCGTCGATGGATCTTTTGGCGTTTTCCATCACCATATTGTTTGAATTGAGATCAATGCGAAATGGGATAGCTTGTTCTCGTAATGACTTTCTAATAAACAAGTTAAATGCTGTAGAAACGCTCAATCCAAGCTGTTTGCAAAGCAGATCGAACTGGCTTTTGGTTTCATTATCGATACGAATTGTATAAGCTGTCATAATACTATTGTTTTTGACTGCAAAAATACTGATTTGCAATACAAAGAATGGTATATCGCAATTATTTTTTATTACAATGTGAGTCTGATATTATTCCCCGTGACTTCTCATCGCCTCATCGCCTCCCCAAATCCAAAAATTTCCTCCGAGCATCGCAAATTTTGTGTATCTTTGCGACCTTGTTTATTATGGATAAAAATATCTAAATATGAAGAATACACGCATCCTTTTGACGACCTGCCTGTTGGCTTGCATGTCCGTTTTTGTGTTCGCACAGACCGTCGCGCCCGTGAAATGGGCTTACAAGACGGTGAAAGTCAACGATTCCGTGGCCGAACTGCAGTTCTCCGCCACCATCCAGCCCAACTGGCATCTATATTCACAGAAACCGGGTCAAGGGCAGATCGAGCTGCCTTTGGTGTTCAACTTCACCAAATCCCCGAAGTACGAACGCATCGGCAAGGTGAACGAACCGACCCCGCAAAGCGATTACGACGACCTCTTGGACGCGCACTCCAACTTCTTTACCAAGCAGGTGACGTTCAAGCAGCGCGTCAAGGTGAAAGACGACCAGCCGTTCACCGTGCAGGGCAAGTTAGAGGGGCAGGCCTGCATCGAGGGCCGCTGCACCCCCATTGAGGAGAAGTTCTCCTTCGACATCAAGGACTTCCATCCGGTTATGACCGCACCAGTGGCGGAGGAAACGCCCGAGGCTGACGGCGATAATGCGGAAGTGACGGAGGATCCCACTGCACAAACCGCGCAGATCACGCCCGCAGCTGAGGAACCCGCAGCCAAGCCCGAAGAGGAGGAGTCCCTGCTGATGTACTTCCTCGGCGCTGTTCTGGGCGGCCTCGTCGGTCTGCTGATGCCGTGCGTCTTCCCGATGATCCCGATGACCGTCTCCTACTTCTCCAAAGACGGCAACACGGGCAAGCGCAACGCCATGCTCTACGGCTTCTTCATCATCCTGATTTTCGTGATTTTCGGTTTGGTGCTGTCGCTGATTTTCGGCGCCGACCTGGGCAACGTCTTGAGTACGCACTGGATTCCGAACATCCTCTTCGCGGTCATCTTCTTCATCTTCGCGCTCTCTCTCCTTGGCTATTTTGAAATCACCCTGCCGAGTTCATGGGTGAACGGTTCCGCGAAACGTCAGAACGCGGGTAGTGTGGCCGGTATCTTCTTCATGGCCCTGACCCTCGTTTTAGTCTCCTTCTCCTGCACGCTGCCCATCGCAGGCGCGGTGGCGCTCAACGCCGCCGGCGGTTCCTTCCTGAAACCCGTCATCGGCATGTTGGGCTTCTCGCTCGGTATCGCCGTGCCGTTCACGCTCTTCGCGCTCTTCCCCAATATGCTGAAGAAGCTGCCGAAGTCCGGCGGCTGGATGAACACCCTCAAGGTGGTGCTCGCCTTCGTGGAGTTGGCCTTCGCGCTGAAGTTCATCAACGTGCCCGACCAAACCTACCACTGGCGCATCCTCGACCGTGAGGTCTATCTCTCCTTGTGGATTGTATTGTTCTCACTGTTAGGATTTTACTTGCTCGGCAAAATCAAATTCCCGCACGACGATGACTATCCGGTACAGAAGAGCTGGTTCCGTTTCCTGCTCTCCGTGGCCGTCTTCTCCTTCGTGGTCTATATGATCCCTGGTCTGTTCGGTGCCCCGTTGAAAGCTATCTCCGGCTGGCTGCCGCCGATGACCACCCAGGACTTCGACATCTCCAACATCGTGCGCACCGAGAGCGGTGCCGGTGGTGGACAAGCAGCCACCTACCAATGGACGGAGGAACCGATGTATGCGGACAAGTTAGAGATCCCCTTCGGCATCAAGGGCTACTTCGACTACGACCAGGCGCTGCGCGTGGCGAAGAAGGAGGGCAAGCCTGTCTTCCTCGACTTCACCGGCCACGGCTGCACCAACTGCCGTAACGTGGAGAACGCCGTCTGGATCGACCCCGAGGTGCGCCGCATCTTCGCCGAGGAGGTCATCGTCTGCACCATGTATGCCGACGACAAGGTGATTCCGCTGCCCGACGAGGAAAAGGGCAAGCTCACCGACGCCAACGGCGACCCCATCACCATGTTGGGCGCCAAAAACCGCTACATCGAACAGAACATCTACAACGAGAACTCCCAACCTTGCTATTTCGTGGTGGATCCCACCGGCAATGTCCTCTCCGGCCCGACCTACTACGAACGCGACAAGGACAAATACATTGCGTTTTTGCGGAAGGGGATTGATGCGTATAAAGGCAACAGGGAATAGGCAATTGTAGAGACGGGGCGCGCCCCGTCTCTACAGGGAAAAACGAATGAGAAAATGGTAATGAACAAATGGTATATTAAATTAGCTCTCAGCGTCTTAACTGGGTTGATATTGTCCCTCGCGTGGTATGTGCGCGGGGCGGCGATCATCATCATGCTGGCGTTTGTGCCGCTGTTTTGGATTAGCGACATCTCCCTGAAAGAGGGCAAGCGCAACGCCTTCGGGCGTGGCATCCTGCTGTTCTATCCCGCCTTCTTCGTCTTCAACCTCATCACCACCTACTGGATCGCTTACTGCACCAAGGAGGGAGCGGCGGCGGCTATCATCGCCAATGCGCTGCTGCAAACATTTGTGTTCGCCACGTGGCACGCTTGCCGGAAACAGGTGCAAAACCGTCTGTTGCAAGCGGTTATGCTCATCTCCTTCGTGGTGGCATTCGAATATCTGCACCTCAATTGGGATTTGACCTGGCCGTGGCTCACGTTGGGCAACGTCTTCGCCAGTATGCCCGGAATGGTGCAATGGTACAGCATCACGGGCACATTGGGCGGCACGGTGTGGATTTTGCTCTGCAACTTTTTAGTTTACTGCGAGCCGCTGACGAGCCTGGAACAGAAAAAACGTCCGCGCACAGCCGGCAGCATTGTCACCCTTGCCGTTCTCATCGTTCCGATGCTCATTTCCCTTCTGATGTACGAGATAGTCGAGCGAAAAGTGGACAAGGCTATTCCGATCGAGGCGGTCATCGTGCAACAGAACACCGACCCATGGGAGGAGGAGTACCGTCTTACCAACACGCAGGAAATCCAGCGGGTTCTCGATGTGGCGAAGCCTTACATCAACGAAAAGACCAACCTCGTCATCACGCCCGAATCCGCCATCGCGCACACCATCGAGATGGAGGCGCTGCGCGAGCACACCTTCATGGAGGGTGACACCCGCTTTGAAGGTTTCGCCCTATTGGACAGTGTCACAGCGGTTTACCCCAACCTCAACTTCGTATTGGGGCTCTCCACTGTGAGTATCACCGACCACAAAACGTCACCCGTGGCGCAGGAATGCAATCCGGGGGTGTTCATGGAATTTTTCAACACGGCAGGATTCTACAACAAAAACGGCTTAGTGAGCCACTACCACAAGAGCAGGCTGGTGCCGGGCGTGGAGAAAATGCCCTTCCCGAAGATATTCGGTTTCTTGGAAAAGGCCTTGATCGAATTGGGTGGCTCTAATTCCTCGCTGGGCAACGACACTGAACAACGCACCTTCGAGTTTGAAGTTGACGGCAAGCCTATGCGCATCGGCGCAGCCATCTGCTACGAGTCCGTATATGGCGAATTAGTCGGCAGATTCGTGAAGAACGGCGCAAACGTGCTGTGCGTCATCACCAACGACTCGTGGTGGGACGACAGTCCAGGGCACCGACAGCACTTCGAAATGTCGCGACTAAGAGCCATCGAGACAAGACGTTACGTGTTGCGTGCCGCCAACGGCGGTTTCTCCGGCGTAATTGACCCGATGGGCCGCGTGTTGGAGAAAACGAATTACAACGAGCGCACGGCTATCAAGACCACCGTATATGCCCAGTCCGGAGAAACTTTCTACGTAAAGCATGGGGACTACCTCGCACGCATCGGTATCGTACTAACCTTCGCGGCGTTGCTGTTCAGCATTGCCGCGACAGTGGTGCGCCGGATTAGAAAGTAGGAAATAAGGAAGAAATCATCAATAGCTAACCTGCATAAATTATCCGATATGAAAAAGAACCATTTACTCAAAGTTGCTTTAATTCTATTTATCAGCATAGTATCATTTTCACAACCCCTTTTGGCATCGCCTGTGGATATGACGAAAGCCCGAAAAGCGGCCACCCGTTTCTATAACTGGCGGACGGGGAGATCCGTACCGGATAATGCTGCAGAGCTATCGTACACCCAACATCTCACTGAAGCGGGGATCGTTCATACATCCGACAACAATGCGGCCATTTACGTGTTCAACTTCGGTAGCCACTTTGTGATGGTGTCGGCCGACACTCGTGTGCGTCCAGTGTTGGGCTATTCCACTGAGTCAGCCTTCAGCCCGGAGAACATGCCCGATGCGATGAGCGAGCTGTTGGAAGAGTACACCAAGGAGATACGCAGCATTGTGGACTTCCTTTCCGATGCGGAATGCGCGACAACAGTCGCGGAGTGGGACCAGCTGTTGAACGGGGATATTCCCATGATGGCTACAGCGACTGCTGTGGTCGGGCCCCTTTTGCAGACCAAATGGAACCAAAGCAACCCATACAACCTCTATTGTCCGGCAGATGCAAACGGTCCTGGCGGCCATGCCTATGCAGGCTGCGTGGCGTGTGCCATGGCGCAGATCATACGCTACTGGGAATACCCTGCTACCGGTTCCGGCAGCCATACTTATACGGCAAACTTTTCCAGCTACGGCAGCGGCGGTTACGGCGATTACGGCCAACTGACCGTCAACTTCGCCGCAGCCACCTACGACTACAGCCAGATGCCCATCTCGTTAAACAACAGCACCCCTCAAGACCAGATCAACGAAGTGGCAAAACTGATGTATCATTGCGGCGTGGGAGCGGAAATGATGTACGGGCCTGGTGGCAGTGGCGCATACGACAGCAAAGCGGCATCAGCTCTGACCAACTATTTCGGTTATAGCGGGATACAATTAAAATATAGAACTTACGACGGTTTTACCGACGCTGCTTGGTTAGCCCTCATCAAAAACGAACTCAACCATCTGCGGCCCGTCTATTATAGTGGACAAGGTTCGGGCGGCCACGCGTTCGTGTGCGACGGTTACGACGACCAGGACTATCTCCACTTCAACTGGGGATGGGGCGGCAGCTACAACGGCTACTTTGCAATGACAAGCCTGACCCCCGGCACCTCCCACAACTATAGCAGCAACAACTCTGCCATCATCGGCATTGATGCCTCGCACCCTATGATCCACTCCAGCGCCAACACGCTTTCGTTCCTTACCGAGGAAGGTACGGCCAGTGCGAGCAAAACCGTAACCGTGCTCGCAGCCTCTCTCTCTTCCAGCATCACGGCAACCGTTTCGGGGAATTTCCGGATCAGTTCTGACAATACCTACTTCACCACATCCCGGACGTTGAGCAGCACGGGCGGCACACTCTACGTACGCTACCAACCCGTTGGTTCCGGCACAAACGAGCACGGAATGCTCATTTTTGCCTCCGGCACCGTGCGGGACACCATCTTCCTGACCGGCAACACCTATAGCAATCTCGCCAGCTGCAACCCACCGGCCAACTTGTCTATTTCTTCCGCAGACTTGCAACACATCGACCTTCAGTGGGAAGCAGCTCCACCTGTCTCCGACCCGCAGAATCTGTCTTGGTCATCCGGCAACATCTACACTAACTACGGTTATTCCAATTCGGACTATTCTATCAGCATGATGCAGCGTTATTGTGACACAGATTTGGTCGCATATCACAACAAATGGCTGACTTCCATTGGTTTCTACGCTCGCAGCGGAGCCACGGCATATAAAGCCGTTGTCTATAAAGGCGGCAGCTACAATGGAGACTTCGACCCCGGAGTGTTGGTGCTTTCGCAAAATATTAATCTAAGTTCACTCACCATGAACAGTTGGAACACGGTCACGCTCAACACGCCTATCCTCGTTGATGCCGGTCAGGAGCTTTGGTTCGGCATATACGTCGAGGCGCCTGCAGGGACCTACGTCATGCCGGTCAGTGCGAATTCGATCCCTACCAAAGGCAGCATCCGGGGATACCACTCGTCCGGATCCGTCAGTTGGAGCGAGCTGAGTTCCGCATACGCGTACTGCATCGCAGGCACGGTGGACTACTACCAAACGCTGACGAACTACCGGATTTCGAGAGATGGAATAACTATCGGCACCACCACTTCCACCACTTATCAGGACATTGTCAGCACCACTAATACGTACCTGTACACCGTAACCGCCAACTGGAACAATGGCTGCAGCGCGTCCGTGCAGAAATCCTTCACCAATGTCGCACAAATCTCCGCCACACCTGAATCCTTGGACTTTTTCGCCGGTTCAGGGAATGGCGTGTCCATCAAAAAAGTGCTGGTCAGCAGTTCCGGCCTGCCGTCATCCATCCAGGCGACCGTGAGCGGCAATTTCCAGATCAGCACCGACTCCGTGAATTTCTATACCTCCAGGACTCTCCCTGCCGCAGGAGGCAATTTGTTTGTAAAATACGTGCCGGCATCCTCCACCACCGAATTCGAAACCGGCTTGGTCACACTCACCTCGGGCAGCCTTGGCACCACCGTCACCTTGACTGGACAACGTTACAAAGAGTGTAATCCTCCGCAAAACCTGGTGATTTCGCGGTCTGGAGACGTGGTCGAGCTGGATTGGGACTCCCCTGCCCCGCAAAATGTCGATCAACAGCAAATATCATGGTTTCAGAGTTCTGCCGGAATGAACTACGGAAGCGGTTCGTATGCCACCCAACGCTACATTGTTCATCGCTTTACTGCCACTGACCTCGTCTTATACCAAGGCAAAGTGCTTTCGGCGGTCTCGTTCGTTGCCAGCCCCTCTGCCACTACGTACAGGATTGTCGTTTACCAAGGCGGCAGCGATGGGGGTTATTACCTCAATTCAGGGACCCAGGTTGTTGACCAAAGTGTAGATTTGTCATCATTAACTACCGGAACATGGAACACCGTCACCTTGAGCACACCCGTTCCCATCATTGCCGGACAGGAGTTATGGTATGGCATTTATTTAGAAGCGCCTGCCAACAATCACCCTATACCCATGGGTATTCCTTACGTATCAAGAAAAGGGCTTATCACTAAAAACGCTACCGCATCAAACAACCAATGGGTTGAGTACCTTTCCAGCAGCTCCGGATACTGCTTCTCGCTAAAAGCCACTATTGAAGACGCACCCATTTCATTGACTCAGTATCAGGTAGATCGAAACGAAAGCACATTGGGAACCACAAATAACACCCATTACAACGATCAGTTGATCTATAACGGCAACTACGACTATACGGTTTGGGCATTATGGAGTAACGGTTGCCGGGCGGCATCGCGAGGAAGCGTGGCTGTGAGCGAGCTGTGCGACCCGGAAGGACAAAGCTTTAGTGAGCAAGCATGCAACCAATACACTTGGCATAATGAAACATACTATGAATCTGGAACTTATACCCACACCTATATCTTACCGAACGGCTGTCCCGCCACAGACACGCTCTATCTGACCATTAGCCAAAGCACGCATAATGTCATAACGGAGACAGCTTGCGAGAGCTATACGTGGCATGGCACGACTTACACGCAGTCAGGCACCTACACTTACGAGTACAACAATGCTGATGGCTGCCCCAGCGTGGACACCTTGCATCTCACCATTAACCACGGCACGCACTACGTAATATCGGAGACTGCGTGTGACAGTTATGAATGGTATGAAACCGTTCTCACCGCCTCAGGTATTTACCCGTATGAATATACCAACGACGGTTGTCCAAGTGCAGACACACTGTATTTAACGATTAACGACACCAAATACACGGAATTCTCCGAATCGGCTTGCGAAGAGTATGATTGGAACGGCGTAATCTACTCGGTAAGCGGCGATTACGAGCAGACCTTCACGGCAGAGAACGGCTGTGACTCGGTAGTGACTCTGCATTTGACGGTGAACCATGGCTCATTTAACGAAGAGAACGAAACCGCCTGTGAAAGTTACACTTGGCACGGAACCACCTATACTGTATCGGGCATTTACACGTATGATTATGCCAATGCCCAAGGTTGCCAAAGCCAGGACGTTTTGTATTTGAACGTCAACTACGGCATACACAACGTTGTTACGGAGACGGCCTGTGACAGTTACGAATGGAATGGAACATCTTACTCCACCTCAGGCATTTACTCATACTCTTACATCAACGGCGACAATTGTCCGAGCGCAGACACCTTGTATCTGACGATTAACAACACGAAGCACACGGAGTTTTCGGCAACCGCTTGTGAAGAATACGACTGGAACGGTGTCTCCTACTCGGAGGGCGGCGATCACGTGCAGGCATTCACGGCAGCGAACAACTGCGACTCGATTGTGACGCTGCATCTGACCCTGCATCACGGTACCTATAACGAAATAAACCAGACCGCCTGCGAAAGCTACACCTGGCATGGAAACACTTACACTGTGTCAGGCGTTTACACGCACAACTACACCAACGAACATGGTTGCCAGAGTCAGGATGTGTTGTATTTGACCATTAACTACGGCACGCACCATGCCATTACGGAAACTGCATGTGACAGCTACACTTGGCACGGCACGACCTATACACAGACGGGCACCTACACGTATGCTTACAACAATGCCGATGGTTGTCCCAGCATGGACACCTTGCACTTAACGGTCCTTTACAGTACGCACAACGTGGTAACAGAGACCACCTGCGACAGCTACATCTGGCACGGCAAAACGTACACGCAATCGGGAACCTACACGCATGCCTACAACAACGCCGACGGTTGTCCCAGCATGGACACCTTGCATCTGACCATCCACTACGGCACCCACAATGTCACAACGGCTACCGCTTGCGAGAGCTACGTTTGGCACGGCACAACCTACACCCAATCGGGCACTTACACGTATGCCTACAACAACGCCGACGGTTGTCCCAGCATGGACACTCTGCACTTGACTGTCCATTACGGCACCCACAACGCCACGACGGCTACAGCTTGCGAGAGCTACAGCTGGCACGGCACGACCTATACACAGACGGGAACGTACACGTATGCCTACAACAATGCCGATGGTTGTCCCAGCGCCGATACCCTGCACCTCACCGTCAATTTCCCGCAGCACCAAAGCGCCACGGTGATTGCCTACAATTCCTACGCTTGGAACGGGACAACTCACACGGAGACTGGCGTTTACACGCACACCCACGCGGATGCCAACGGCTGCACCCAGGTGGACACCCTGCATCTCACCGTTTACTACTCCTCCTCCAATGACATTTACCAAACCGTCTGCGAGTCCTTCACTTGGAACAACGAAACCTTCACCACTTCAGGCAATTACGAACGACTATTCCACGACATCCACGGTGCGGACAGCACCGTCACCCTGCACCTGACTGTCCATTACGGCACACACAATGTCGCAACGGAAACCGCCTGTGAGAGTTTCACCTGGCACGGCACGACCTACACGCAGTCGGGAACGTACACTTTCACCTACAACAATGACGGATGCGCCAGCGTCGATACCCTGCACCTTACGGTTCACTACGGCACACACAATGTTGCAACGGAAACCGCCTGCGAAAGCTACACTTGGCACGGCACGACCTACACGCAGTCGGGCACCTACACGTATGCCTACAACAACAATGACGGCTGCGCCAGCGTCGATACCCTGCACCTGACGGTTCACTATGGCACACACAACGCCACGACGGAAACCGCCTGCGAGAGTTTCACTTGGCACGGCACGACCTACACCCAATCAGGCACCTACACGTATGCCTACAACAATAATGACGGATGCGCCAGCGTCGATACCCTGCACCTGACGGTCCACTACGGCACCCACAATGTCGCAACGGAAACCGCCTGCGAAAGCTACACTTGGCACGGCACGACCTACACGCAATCGGGCACCTACACGTATGCCTACAACAACAATGACGGATGCGCCAGCGTCGATACCCTGCACCTGACGGTGAACTACGTCACCCACAATGTCGCAACGGAAACTGCTTGCGAGAGTTACACTTGGCACGGCACGACCTACACCCAATCAGGCACCTACACTTTCGCCTACAACAACAATGACGGTTGCGCCAGCGTCGATACCCTGCACCTGACGGTCCACTACGGCACCCACAATGTCGCAACGGAAACTGCTTGCGAGAGTTACACTTGGCACGGCACGACCTACACGCAATCGGGCACCTACACGTTCG
>Ga0265299_10004776_pt1 | contig 12722 bp, 8 predicted proteins | sample AusTroGonzalo_MG_4_FD_193485 | JGI IMG/M metagenome (GOLD analysis project Ga0265299, IMG submission 193485) | Bovine rumen microbial communities from tropical cattle in Woodstock, Queensland, Australia - Gonzalo_02 | ecosystem: Host-associated > Mammals > Digestive system > Stomach > Rumen ...
TGAACTGCATATAGATGAAATCACCCGGAGCGATTTCCGAAAGCGGGAAGTGGGCTGTCTGGCTTTCGTTGCCGCCGCCAATTTCTGTAGCGTATGTAATATAGGCTCCGTTGAGCGAGGCTTTTTGCTTGAGTTTCCAGTTGCTGTCGTAGACTTCGAGGGCATTCAGGTAAATACGGTCAAAGCCTGGCAAAAAGTCGAACGTGAATTCGCGATAGATGGCGGCTCCGCGCTGGTCCAAGACTTCGAGGAGCATTTCTTCACTGCGGACCCAGTTGGCGCCCTTTTCGGCCTTGAGCGATTCCTTTTGGTAATGGATCACGGCAGGGAAGTCGCCTTCGACGGCGGTCTGCTTAGCCTGCGGGCGGAGGAGCGTCTTCAAGTCGGCGGTGCGTTCTTCGACCGGAGTGATCGGCTTTTGGAGTGTACGGTTGTCAGCCTTGCCGAGGTACGCCTTGGTGGCCGAGAGGAAACTCTTAGCGTCTTCGTTATCGGGCTTGAGGGCAAGAGCCTTGGTGAGGGCCTTTTCGGCGTCGCGGTAGTTACGGCTGTAGAAGAGGATCTTGCCGTGCATCGTCCATATTTTATAATCGTTCTTTGCCTTGGCGAGTGTTTCGTCGCTGATGGCGCGGGCTTCTTCGTAACGGCCGAGGAACATGAGGGCGTCCATAAGGGTTTCGCCAAGTTCCTTGCTCATACCAAAGCGTCCGCGGATGGCGTAAAGGATGTCGACGGCTTCGGCGTACTGGTCAAGACCCATGTAAGTCTTGGCGAGGTAAACACCGAGGCGGGAACTGGGCTGTGTGTCATAGAGGCGTTGCACCACGATGAGGGACTGGTGGCGCTGTCCCAAGCCCCAAAGGGCGTCGCTCAAGTTGATGACGTATTCTGGATTATTCGGTGTGTAGCGGAGGGCGCCTTCGGCACATTCACGGGCGTGGCCGTAGTCGAACAAGGCTTCGTACATTTCGCCGAGAATCGAGAGCAACTTGCCATTCTTGCGAACGAGATCCATCTGGCTTGTAAAGTAGCTGATGCCCGGGCCGTAAAGTTCCTTCATCTGGTAAACGAAACCGCAGTTAATTAAATAGAGCGGTTCTTCCGGGTCCATCTTGTTGGCGCGTTCAAAGTAGCTGAGGGCGACGAACGGCTGATTTTCGAGCAAGCGGAGAATACCGACTTGGCTCATGACGGCGGCGTTGAACTTGTTCTGCTTTTTGCGGGATTCTTCGTCGCTGGCCTGCTTGGGCATGGCACCGACTTTAAGGCCTTCGATGGCGTTCTTCATCACGGAAGAGTATTTCTTCTTATTGATGCCTTGCGTCCAAGTGGCAATGAGGATGCCACGACCGTTGTCGTAGTAGAATCGACCTGTATAATAGAAGTCAAACTTGTTGACGACTCGGGTGAGCGTGAATTCTTGGGCATAGCGGTCGCCGACCTTGACGCGCTGCACTTCGAGGGAGGGCTCGTTCATCGAAAGTCCAAGACGGCTGAGGAGTACCTTGAACATGTCCTGTTGGCCGACTTCGTCGCTCGGGACGATGGCTCCGTAAACGAACAACGAAATATCTTCTTTTTTGTTGCTCAAGACCAAATCCGGATCTTCGTTCTGGCGGGCGACACTTGCCCAGGTGTGCCAAAGTGTGTCGGTGGTGCTCCAGGTGTATCCGAGGTCTGCGCTGGCGTGCTGCGTGATGCGTTCGGCAGAGAGTTCTGAAACGGCTTCCTTGACGATATCCTTGAGCTTGAAGGTTGCAAAGAAGTCCTTCCATTCTTGCTTGAGTTCGCCTGCGGAAAGCTGTACGTCGTTTGCAGAGAGCGTGAGCGTAAAGACGTGGTTTCCGGCTCCGGTCACGAAACCGACGGCTTCGTAAGGCGTATCGTAGCGTTTGCCGGCCACATCAAAGAATGCGCCCGTCGTGCCGAATGCTTCTTCGGGATAGGTTTCGGCGAGTGTTGCCTTTTTACCGCTCGATTCAAAGGACTGCATTTCGATCTGGGCGCGGTCCATCAATCGCAGGGGCTCGCCTTCGGGGAGCGTCACTTCGACGAGAACAGCGCGGCGGCCAGTCTTTGGATTGTAGAATTCGTAGGGAGCGTTGTCTTCGCCGCCTATGATTGTCCAGCCGTTGTCGGGGGCGGTAAATGTATAGCCGCTCGTTTCGATGGTGCCGCCGGTAGCCTTGGGCGCAACCGTTTCTTCGGATACGTAATCCGATTCTGTGTAATCGTCTTCGTAGGAGGTATCTTCGGCAGTGTCAGAAACTTCCGTTGATGGATTTACTTCGGGAGTGTTGTTACCGGCGCAAGAAAACAGGAAAAAAAGCCCGAACGCAATAGTCAAGCGGGCAAGCACATTCTCTTTTTTTACAAACGAATAACGCATAATAATCTCGGGGTAAATTGTTTAACACCTTAATTTTAGAAAAATAGGGTTGGGCAAAAGTAGCGGTTTGCGTTACAAATAAGAATAATCTGGTTATCCTTTCTGAATGTTTACAAAAGCGATGCGTAGATGAAAAAAAATATTTTCAAAGAGTTGCTTAAATTGGGTTCAAAGATTTTTTTCTATTTTGAATACAAATGAAAAATGTATTTTGGATTCTCACTTCTCTTGTCTTGTTCGTCGCTTGTGGCGATGATCGTTCGTCTTCACCTAAAGTTTCCGAGTTGCCTGGCGAAGTGGCCGATATGGACGAACTCAAAAAGTTCGAATGCGGCGATGACTTCATCGGCGAAAAGGTCTATGTGAAAGACCTCAAAGCGGACTACGAATGCGATGGCGACCATTGGTTTGAAACCATCAATACGGGCAAGTCAAGTTGTTCATCCAAAAAAAACGGCGATGCCGGAACGGAGTCTGGCATGACATCTAGCAGCGCGAAGTCCAGCAGTTCCGCGAAGTCCTCGTCCAGCGTCACATCATCATCGTCATCCTGTAGCGAAGCTGTAAAATTTAGCAGTTCTGCCGATGCTTCCAGCTCATCTGACGCTCAGTCAAGTTTCGGCAAAAATTTGCAAGTGCCTGCTTGCAGATCTAGCGACGAAGACGACAACTGTGAATACGGTTTGCTTACCGACGACCGTGACGGCAAAACATACAAAACCGTAAAAATCGGCGAACAGGAATGGATGGCCGAGAACCTCAAATACGAGGCTGAAGAGAGTTTCTGTTATGAAGACAAAAAGGATAGATGCAAATTTGGTGGGGTGCTCTACACTTGGAAATCCGCATCGATTGCCTGCCCCTCCGGTTGGCACCTCCCGACAATGGCCGAGTTCGAAACGCTGATTGCGTCCGTAGATGGCGGGTCCAAAGAATCGAACCGCGCTAGCAAAAATCTCTTGGATGGCGAAACTGACGACTATGGATTTTCGGCTACGGGCAGCGGATTTAGGTGGGTCGATGGAACATACGGCTTATTTAGCGGTTCTGCGTTTTTTTGGACTTCTACGGAAAATGACGAAAATAATTCTTTCTACCTAAGTTTGGACATGCTAAACGGCATAAAGGGTGTGGCGTATCTTTTTATAACCGATAAGGGGATGGGATATTATGTTCGCTGCCTCAAGGGAAAAACGACCAAGTTGGAAGCGGCAACCGAGTCTGCTTATTCTGGTTCTTATGGCACCCTTACCGACGAGCGTGATGGTCAGACTTACAAAACCGTAAAAATCGGAAACCAAACCTGGATGGCTGAAAACCTCAATCTGGAAACAAAAAATAGCATCTGCTACGGTGGTTCCTCCGAAAACTGCGAAAAATACGGACGCTTATACGATTGGAGCGTCGCAATGGACGTCGATGGCATTTGGGGCGAAAACATCAGGTTTTGTATTGATTTAAGTATTGAATTAAGCGACTGCTCACCGATATACCCGGTGCGCGGAGTATGCCCTGAAGGCTGGCATCTACCTTCCTATGCAGAGTTCGAAACTCTTATCGAGGTTACCGGTTCAAGAACAACCGCAGGTCGAAAGCTAAAATCTACAACGGACTGGTTTGGCAATGGCAACGGCACGGATGCATACGGCTTCAGAGCCCTTCCGGCGGGCTACGGCGGATCCTCCAGCGATTCCCTCAAAAACCAAGGCTTCAGCGCTAATTTTTGGAGTTCTACATTAATGAAATATGTTAAATACGCTCATCATTTATACATCACATTTTCCGATGACGATGTTGGGTTGAACACTATTGAAATGAACAGAAAACTCTCCGTCCGCTGTGTGAAAAATGACGATTAGCGGGGCCTTTTAACCTCATATGGCGGTCTTAGCCCATTCGGACGGTTCCTGACCCCTAAAACCGGCTCCCAAATCTCTTTTTTTTCGATTATTACTACACAAAAACATTGATTTTTTGTATCTTTCCGACCAAGAACGCACCACCGCAAGGTGGGAAGCAATTTCAACAATAAAAAAAGGATCCAATAATGGCTCTCAAACTCGGTATCAATGGTTTCGGCCGCATCGGCCGTATGGTCTTCCGCGCTGCTGTGGAAAACTTCGCAAACGACATTCAGGTTGTCGGTATCAACGACCTTCTCGACGTTGACTACCTCGCCTACATGCTCAAGTATGACTCTGTCCACGGCAAGTTCAACCACGACGTGTCTTTCGAAGGCAACTTCCTCATCGTCGATGGCAACAAGATCCAGGTCTTTGCTGAAAAGGACCCGACCAACATCACTTGGGGTGCTCTCAACGTTGACGTCGTTGTTGAATCCACCGGTTTCTTCCTCACGGACGAACTCGCTCGCGCTCACATCAAGGCTGGTGCTAAGAAGGTTATCATGTCTGCTCCGTCCAAGGACGCAACTCCGATGTTCGTCTATGGCGTGAACCACACGACCTACGCTGGTCAGGACATCATCTCCAACGCTTCCTGCACCACCAACTGCCTCGCTCCGATGTCCAAGGTCCTCAACGACAAGTTCGGCATCAAGCGTGGTCTCATGACTACCGTTCACGCAGCAACTGCTACGCAGAAGACTGTTGACGGCCCGTCCAAGAAGGACTGGCGCGGTGGCCGTGGCATCCTCGAAAACATCATTCCGTCTTCTACGGGTGCTGCAAAGGCTGTGGGTAAGGTTCTCCCGTCCCTCAACGGCAAGCTCACTGGTATGTCTCTCCGCGTTCCGACTTCTGACGTGTCCTTCGTTGACCTCACTGCAGAACTCGAAAAGCCGGCTACCTACGAAGAAATTTGCGCTGCTATGAAGGCTGCTTCTGAAGGCGAACTCAAGGGCATCCTCGGTTACACCGACGAAGCTCTCGTTTCTACGGACTTCCGTAACGACGCTCGCACTTCTATCTTCGACGTCAAGGCTGGTATCCAGCTCGACCCGACCTTCGTTAAGGTTTGCGCTTGGTACGATAACGAATGGGGCTACAGCAACAAGGTTTGCGAAATGGCTCGCGTTATCACCAACTACAAGGCTTAATTTAAGTCTTAGAAGTTGATTCTAAAGGAAGGCCTCGCTAACAGCGAGGTCTTTCTTTTTTTGTGTATAAATGTTACTGGATTTTCGGCCTATGGCCTCAAAATGACAGGGCTAGGGGCCTCAAAAGACGCGTGTGTCTGGGGGGGACTGTTGGGAGGCTCAAGAAAAAAGCTAAAGGTGACCCCGGAACAGTGTCCGGGGTGACAGTCTCACACACCGTTCAGGCCGGGGTGACAAGCTCACTACTCATTGCTCAAGGCTCGCCGCTCAATGCTCACTACTCATTGCTCACCGCTATTCTGTGACTTGTGTCAAGAAATCGTTCTTGAGCTTGGAAAGCTGCGTAGCGGCTTTGCGCTTTGTTTTGCGTTCCTTGCGGTTGCTAAGGAGTGTGGGGATTACGGAAGGGTGGTGGAGTGCAAAGGGGAGGGAGGCTTCAATCCCGAATGCTTTGGAAAGAATAAGCGCGGTGGCCTTGAGGTCCGGTGCATTTTCCTCTGCGATAAGGGCAGCTTCATCGTTCATGGCTTGCGCCACGAGGTAGGGTACAGAGAACAACTTGCCGCCGGCGTGCATCATGCGGAGCGTAAAGTCCGCAAGCCTTGCGATGGGCGGGAGCGTCGTATCGAACCTGCCGGTGCGCTGGATAATGCGTCTTGAAAATACGGCAAGGAATGGATGCGGGGCCGCGACGTAACGCATGGGGGCATTCTCGTCGATAGCAACAAAACCGGAACCCATGATGGCGGGCCTTAAAAGGTATCCGCCGAGAAACTTTTTTTCTTTTGTTCGAATTCGCGGGGCGAATGCATCGACCATCGGGAACCCGTCCGTCACGTCCGCTACGTTGTTCAAAAACTCGCGGTCGATCTTGATGCTCGGGTGTGCGAAGATGACCCATTCCCCTTCGATTTCATCGAGGTGCTTGTTCCAGTCGTTCGTGAAGAACCAGCCGAGTTCATCGTCCGTGAATGGCGGTTGGGGAATGATGCCTTGCGTTTCGTCGTAGTTTTCGTCGAAAACAAAAACGTCAAACTGTCGCATGGGGTTACCGTATGTTTTAGAATTCTACGCGGAGGCCGAGCCTGTGCTCGAAGCCGAGGCTTTCGGGAAGATAAGAGAAGGCGTAGTCGAAGGCGAACAGGCTAGAGCTGTAGCCCAGACCCAAGCTGAAGATTCTGGCTTCGTTCGTCTCGTCCGGTCTGCTGGATGAAGAGGCAATAGACTTGAAATCGCGGGAAAGGTCGAGCCACGTGCGCGTGAAGCCTGCGCGGATGCGGAAGAATTCTCCGAGGGCGTATTCAGCACCGAGGTTCAGGTCCGGTTCGGCGTAACGCGGAAAGTCCGTTTCGGCAAATAGCGTTAAACGCGGAGCGCTGCGCGGCTTGAGGAATCCGCCAAAGGCGAACGTCTGCGACAGCGGGTATGTGTCGGCGTTGTCCTTGGAGTAGCCGCGGAGCATGGCGCCGAAGTCTCTTGCGACAAATGAAAAACCGTAGTTCTTGCTGTCGGATTGCCAGGTCAAACCCCAGTCGAATGCTGCGGCCATGGCGGTCTGGTCTTCGTTGTCTCCCGTCAGCTTGTCCGAGGCAAATTTGAGTGTTGCACCAAAGCGGATGTGCTTCATCGGGAAGGCGACGGTCGCTGTGGTAAGCTGGCTGAACGGTTTGTATACGCTGCCGTTTTCTTCGCCGTAATCGTTGTAGCCGATGATTTCGCCGTACGAAATCCAGTTGTACGAGACCTGCACAATGAATTTGTCAAAGTGGGTCGTGTACGAGATTGTTCCCTGGTTGTCGGCGAACTCGCCTGTCTGCCAATGGATTTCGGCAACACGCTTTTTGCCATCTGCCATAAGGATGGCGGCCGGGTTCAACTGCACGATGGACGGATCCGTAGTGGGAAGTGCCGATGCGGATTTTTCCAAGGCCGCGTTGCGAGGGCTGTCAAAAGTAGAAAGAAACGAAAAAACTTCTTGTCCGGCATCGTGCTTTGAAAAATAGCCAAGTTCCGCTGCAGGGCATGCGAGTGCGAATGCCGCAATTGCTGTGAGTTTTTTCAGTAAATCCATGGTGTAAATTTATAAAAAATCAAACGAATATTTTTATAGTCAGCGCATAGAATGTATGTTTTTTGTGGAATGGGTCCCATAATGCCTTTACAATATTGAAATGTTTTTGTATATTTGCACCTGCTCGGGCTACTAGCTCAGTTGGTAGAGCAACGCCCTTTTAAGGCGTGGGTCGAAGGTTCGAGCCCTTCGTAGCTCAGTAATCGGTTCCGTTTAACGGAGCCGATTTTTTTTATATTGTGATAAAGCGCAGCTATATTGTCCTAAACTTTTTCACGATTTGTAACATGGCATGGATTGAACTTGACTCTGATGTGTACGCGAAGGAATTTGCAAACCCGCACGCTTGCTATTTGCGTACCGATTTTAACTTGCTGAATTCCGAGAAGGTCGACGCGGTTCGTTTTTTTGCATTTGTTTCGGATGCCCAGGATTCCGGTTATCGTATCGGTTTTGTCGTGGGCGAGAAAGGGGACGAATGGGATTCTCCGTACTCGGCGCCGTTTGGCGGTTTTGCCTGTGCCAAGGGTGTTGCAACCGATGAAATTGACGAAGCTATTATGGCTTTGCCGGCTTTCGTTTCGGCATCTCGTAAAAAGTTGCATGTGACTTTGCCCCCCGCATTTTACAACCAGAACTTTTTGACAAAGAGTGTCTCGTCGATGATCCGTGCTGGATTCGCCTTGCGTTATGTGGACATCAACCATTCGATGAACTTGATGGATCCGAAGCCTTACGAAAAGCGCTTGTGGAACATGGCGAAGCGCAACTTGAAACAGGCTATGGCATGTTCCTATGATTTGCGTGACGAAAAGACGCCGGAAGGAATGGCGGCCTGTTACGAAGTGATTCGCAAGAATCGAGAATACAGGGGCTACCCGCTTAAGATGTCGTTAGAGGCTCTGAAAAAGACATCTACGATTGTGCCGGTTCATTTTTATTCGCTGAACTTGGACGGTAAGCCGGTGGCCGCTTCGATTGTGTATCGCGTGGCGCCTAAAATCATCCAGATCATTTACTGGGGCGATGCTCCGGGTTTCGAAGAATATCGACCGATGAACTTGCTCGCGTTCAAGATGTACGAACTCTTCCACGCTCTCGGCATGGAATATGTGGATATAGGCATTTCAACCGAGTACGGTAAACCGAATGTCGGGCTTTGTGCGTTTAAGGAAAGTGTCGGCTGCGTTGCCGATCTGAAGTATTCGTTTGATTTTGACGGAACTCGCTAAGGGAGCGTTTTTATGGACAAGATTCCTATTCTCGATTTGAAGAAAGTGAACGCTCCGTACATGGAATCCTTGAAGGATGCCGCAGCCGCTGCTGTTGAATCGGGCTGGTACATTCGAGGTTCTTTTGGCGAACGCTTTGAACATGAATTTGCCGATTATTGCGGTGTGAAGCATGCCGTGGGTGTCGGAAACGGTCTTGACGCCTTGACGCTCATGCTCCGCGCTTCGGTGGTGCTTGGAAAACTGAAAGAGGGCGACGAAATTCTCGTGCCTTCGAATACGTATATCGCCTCTGTCCTTGCGGTTAGTGCCGCAGGCCTCAAGCCAGTGCTTGTGGAACCCGACGAGAAGACTTTTAATATCGATCCGAAATGTTTGAAAGAAGCTTGCGGCGCACGTACTCGAGGCATTCTCGTGGTGCATCTGTATGGTCGTCTTTGCAACATGGACGAAATTTGCGCATTTGCCAATTCGAATGATTTGCTGTTGTTCGAAGACTGTGCGCAGGCTCATGGCGCTCGTCTTTGTGACGGGCGTTCAGCGGGTTCGTTTGGCGCCGCTGCGGCGTTCAGCTTTTACCCGACCAAGAATCTTGGAGCGCTTGGCGATGCCGGAATGGTGTTGACGAACGATGCCGATATGGCAGATACAGTCCGTGCGCTTGGGAATTACGGATCGGAACAGAAGTACGTGAACAAGTTCAAAGGCGTGAACTCTCGCTTGGATGAATTGCAGGCGGCCTTCTTGCTTGCAAAACTCCCGCATCTAGAAGAATGGAATGAACGTCGTCGCGATATTGCGATGCGTTACATCTTCGAAATTAAGAATAAAAAAGTTTTTCTGCCAGAAGTCCCGGCAACGCCGTCGGAACATGTGTGGTACGTGTTTACGGTTCGCACGGTCGATGAAGCGACCCGCAATGCTTTGCAGAAACATTTAAAGTCTCGCGGTATCGGAACATTAATTTATTATCCGATCCCTCCGCATTTGCAAGAAGCTTATGCTGACGAGTTTGCAGGGGAATATCCGATTGCCGAATCGCTTGCCAAAACTGTGCTCAGTATTCCGATGAGTCAGGTGCTTACGGATGACGAAGTCGCTGAAGTGATTGGAGCGATCAATGAATTCTGATAATAAAGCTTGTGAAAAAGGTGTTCCCGGCACTGGGGCCGGGATGACAGCTTCGAGGGAAACTACAAGTTTCTGGAAGGCTTTTATGGGTTCGGGAATGGTGACGTTCCTGAATGCGCTCCGCATTTTTGTCGTGAATAAATTGCTGGCGGTGTTCTTGCCGCCGAGCGCTTTTGCCTGCGTCGGCCAGTTCATGAACTTTATGACGATGGGGCAGGCGACTTCTTCGCTCGCGCTGCAGAACGGCTGGGTGAGCCTTTCGGCGCAGAACAAGGATAACCTGGAACAGTTGCGTGGCGTGTGGCGTGGCGGTTTCCGCTTGACGACTTTTGCAAGCATCGTGACGTTTGCCATAGCGCTTGTGCTTTGCTTTACGCTTCCGCTCGAAACGTTCTTCCCGGAAATTCATCCGCGGCTTGTGCAGGCGGCGATTATTTTTGCGTTGCCGGGAGTCTTTGCGACGAACGTGATTACGATTTCCGCTTCCGTGATGAACGGCCTTGGGCATTACCGCCGCTGGGCTCTCATCAATATGGTTTCGTCTTTGTGGCAGATGCTCTGGGTGGCGTTCTTCCTTTACACAGGGCGCCTGAGCGTACTTTCGATTGTGGCGACGCAGTCAGTTTTTGCTGGCGTTTTTGCGGCTCAAATTGCGGCTCGCGCGGGCTTTAGCTTAAAAGAAATTCGAAAGACGGCGCTTGATATCCGCAGACCATGGATCTCGTACGCGTTGATGGGTATTGTGCCGATGGTGCTTACGCCTGTGGTGCTGACGTTCATGCGTTCGACGATCGGTGCGGAACTGGGCTGGAATGCGGCCGGCATTTGGCAGGGCATCTGGAAAATTTCGGACTTTTTAACGGCGTTCTTCTCGGCGATTCTTGGCGTGATCATTTTGCCGAAGGTCACAGCGAAGATGAGCAAGTCGGAGTTCTGGGAGATGTTCCTCCCGATTTTCGGAAAGACGATGTTGCTTGCGCTTGTGGCTGTGGCAGCGCTTTACTTTGGACGTTCACTCCTGGTGTACGTGATGCTTTCTTCCGAGTATGCGGGGGCGGCCGATTATATCCCGATGCAGTTGTTGGGCGACTTTTTCCGCGTGGGCGGTTGGGCGCTTGGGCTCGTGTTGATTGCCCGTCGCGAAACCAAGATTTTCTTGACGCTTGAAATTTGCTCACAGTTCATTTTGGCGGGGGCGACTTACGGCTTCGTCAAGCTTTATGAATTTAATGGCCCGATGATGGCGTATGCGCTTGAAAACTTCATGACGCTTGTCGCTTCGGTGGTTATCGTGAGCCGCTTGAAGTGGTCTAAAAATTGAGTGGTTGAAAAATGATGCCGAAAGTTTCTGTTTTGCTCCCCAGCTACAATCATGAACGGTTCGTCGAAGCGGCGGTGCGTTCTGTGATGTCGCAGACGGGCGTAGACTTTGAGCTGATCGTTATTGACGACGGTAGTTCGGATGCTTCGCCACGTATTTTGGCGAACTTGCAAGCAGAATTCGGCTTTACGCTAATCCAGCGCGCAAACAAGGGCGTTGTTGCCACTTTGACCGAGGCGCTCTCGATGGCCCGTGGGCGTTACGTCTGCACGTTCTCCTCGGACGATATGATGCCGCCGGAACGCCTCAAAAAGCAAAGCGATTACTTGGATGCTCACCCGGATGCAGTGGCCTGCTTTGGACAGGTCATGCCGTTGTTCGATGATGGTTCGTTTGGCGAAATGGATGAACGTTACCTCCGTAGCGTTCCGCAGGTTTCGTTCGAAGAATCGTTCTTGGGCAAAAAGGCGCTGCATGGCTGCGCCGAAATGTTCGTGCGAGAAAAGATTCTTGCGATTGGCGGTTACGACGGACGCTATTATTTCGAGGACTATCCGCTTTATTTAAAGATCCTCTACAATTATGGTCCGCAGCCGGTTTTGGACGATGTCGTGTGCTGCTACTATCGTGAACATGGCGGTAACATGCATGTGAATCATGACCGAATTTATCGAGAAATTTTGCGAGTGCTGGAAAATTATAGCGAACACCCGTTGTACCCAGAAGCGGTACGCTGCTGGAAGGCTAACTGGTTCTCGGCTGTGGCGGCGCAGAGCAAGCTTGAAGCAATTCGCTTAATCCCGAAGGTCATTTCTCTATCGCCCAAATTCTGGCTTCGTGTGCCAAAACTTTTTATTCCGCGAAAGTTGCTGAAGTATTAGTCCTTGACGATTTCGTACGGTACGTTTCCGAGAAGTGCTGCGTACTTCGGAAAGTTCGAAGGGTATGTATTGAATCTGGTGTTGCGGTAAAGCTTTGCTTTGGCCGCTTTTGATATCAGGAAAAATTCCGTAAAGGATTTGAGGTAGTCCGCGGCGTTCTTGGAACTGTTGAAGTCGATGTGGATGCTTTCGCCTTTGACGGTAATGACGTTCGGGAGTTTTGCGGCTTCGGCAAGGAATGTCGGGCTGTCTGCCGTGACGAGAATTTTATTTTGATTGTTGACGGACGTTGTGTCGTTGCTTGCGATTTCTCGCTGGAGCGCCTGGAGTGCTGCGCTGAGCAACTTTTGCTTTTTCTTTGTGGAAAGCGCCTTGAACTTAAATTCCTTGAAGTCCCCGAGCTTGTTCTGAAAGCGGAATGAATAGGAACTGTAATTTGTTCCTAATTGAAACTCGTAATGACGTAATTGTTCTTCTAAAAGCGGGGACGGCTTGAAAAGTTCGTTAAAATATTCCGGGAATTTTTCGCCTAATGTATCGACGCACGAGTACAGATGAAATTGCTCGTGCTTGTCGTCAAGCTGGCGTTCCAAAGCGGAATCGTTGTTGAAGTCTTCGCGGTATAGAAGCACCGGTTTG
>Ga0265299_10004777_pt1 | contig 12722 bp, 11 predicted proteins | sample AusTroGonzalo_MG_4_FD_193485 | JGI IMG/M metagenome (GOLD analysis project Ga0265299, IMG submission 193485) | Bovine rumen microbial communities from tropical cattle in Woodstock, Queensland, Australia - Gonzalo_02 | ecosystem: Host-associated > Mammals > Digestive system > Stomach > Rumen ...
TATTGTTTGTAGCCACTACGATGCTTTTGGCTTCGTGTGGTGGTGGAGGAGGTCGCCCTACTTTTGGCGACAACGAGTATCCTGTTGTTACGGTGGGAACGTCGAGTACGACGATGCAGAGCACATATCCTGCTACCATCAAGGGTGTACAGGACGTAGAGATTCATCCGAAAGTTCAGGGCTTCATCACCCAGATCAACGTGAAGGAAGGTCAGACGGTAGGTGCAGGACAAGTACTTTTCGTATTGGATAACGTGACCTATCAGGCTCAGGTACGTTCAGCTCAGGCTAATGTCAATACAGCTACGGCTAGTTGCAACACGGCAAAACTGAATTTTGAGAATTCTCAGAAGCTGCATCAGAATGGGGTTATCGGTGATTTCGAACTCCAGTCGGCTACCAATCAGTATGAACAGGCAAAGGCAGGCTTGGCCTCGGCAGAAGCTGGACTGGCTTCAGCCAAGGAATCGTTGAGCTTCTGCTATGTGAAGAGTCCTGCAGCTGGTGTTGTGGGTTCACTGCCTTATAAGGTCGGAACCCTCGTGAGTGCAGGCAATACGCTGACTACCGTTTCGAATATTAGTTCTATGGAGGTCTATTTCTCCATGACTGAGAAGGATGTGCTCGAGATGGGTAAGAATGCCGGTGGTCTTACTGGTGCTGTCAAGGATATGCCCTCTGTGAAGTTGAAGTTGGCAGATGGATCTTTCTATGGTCTGGAGGGCACTGTGACGAAGATGAGTGGTGTCATCGATCCTACTACAGGTTCAGTTCAGATGATTGCTGTGTTCCAGAATCCTGAAAAACTGTTGAAGAGTGGTGGTTCTGGTACGATTGTCATTCCTCGCAGCAATACAAATGCTATTATCATTCCTCAGAGTTGTGTTTCTGAGATTCAGGATAAGCACTTCGTCTATGTCCTTGACAAGGATAACAAGGTGAAATATACTGAGATTAAGGTTGATCCGCAGAACGATGGTAATAACTATATTGTGACAGAGGGTCTGAAGGCGGGCGATAAGTTCGTTACCAATGGTATTACCAAACTTTCCGACGGCATGGAAATTGTGCCCATTACTCCTGAGAAGTATCAGCAGAAGATTCAGGATCAGGCCAAGGCCATGAGTGCAGGCGATATCGTAGGCGCCATGAAAAAGTAAAAGTAAAAAGGTAAAAAGTAAAAAAGAAAAGCAATGACTTTTACAGCATTTATCAAACGCCCGGTGCTCTCGACGGTAATTTCCATCGTCATTGTGCTGCTGGGATTAATCGGTCTGGTGTCGCTGCCAATTGAGCAGTACCCCAACATTGCGCCTCCTACTGTGGTGGTTCACACACAGTATCCTGGTGCCGATGCTGAGACCGTGAAGAATTCTGTGATCACACCGCTTGAGGAGAGTATCAACGGTGTGGAAGGTATGGATTATATGACCTCTACGGCTTCATCCAGTTCGGCACAGATTACAATTATGTTCCGTCAGGGTATGAATGCCGATATGTGTGCAGTGAACGTACAGAACCGTGTATCTCAGGCTCAGGCACTTCTGCCTGCTGAAGTAACGCGTGTCGGTGTGACGGTTATGAAGCGTCAATCCTCTCAGGTGATTATGTACACTCTGACTTCTGATGGACGATATGATGACCAGTTCCTCACCAACTATGCTAACATCAATATCATTCCAGCTTTGAAACGTATTCAGGGTGTAGGTGATGTACAGAGTCCTGGTATGAAGACCTATTCTATGCGTATCTGGCTGAAGCCCGACGTGATGAAACAGCATGGTCTGATGCCGAGTGATATTTCGGCCCTGATGGCTGAGCAGAACATCGAGGCTGCTCCTGGTACTTTCGGTGAACAGTCGGATGTTGCCTATGAGTATTCCCTGCGTTATACGGGTCGTCTGAAGACGGCTGAAGAGTTTGGCAATATCATCGTACAGAGCAAGGCCGATGGTTCGACCCTGAAGCTGAAGGATGTGGCCAAGATTGAGTTGGGAGGATTGATGTACAGTGTTTCGATGAGAAACAACAATGTTCCCTCTGTGCTGGGTATGGTGCAGCAGATTCCTGGTTCTAACGCCAACGATATTGCCAAGCACTGTAAAGAAGAGCTTGAGGAACAGGCTAAACTTTTCCCACCAGGTATGATTTACAAGATTAACTACGATGTGACGGAGTTCCTCTATGCATCTATCGAGGAGGTGGTGTTCACGCTCTTTATGACATTGGCACTTGTGTTCCTTGTGGTTTACATCTTCCTGCAGGATATGCGTTCTACGCTGATCCCGCTGATTGCCGTACCTGTATCATTGATTGGTACATTCTTCTTCCTCAATATTATGGGATTCTCCATCAACTTGTTGGTGCTCTCAGCCTTGCTCTTGGCTATTGCCATTGTGGTGGACGATGCTATCGTGGTGGTAGAGGCAGTGCACGCGAAGCTGGATCAAGGCTATAAGTCATCAATGACTGCTTCTATCGATGCCATGAACGAAATCTCTGGCGCTATCATATCCATTACACTGGTGATGGCTGCAGTATTCGTTCCTGTGTCATTCATTGGAGGTACTAGTGGTGCGTTCTATCGTGAGTTCGGTGTCACGATGGCTGTCTCTATTATCATCTCGGCTTTGAACGCTTTGACATTGTCACCTGCCCTTTGTGCTGTATTCCTGAAGCCTCACGATGCTGAGGGCCATGAGAAGAAAATGTCACGTATCGACCGTCTCCATCAGTCGTTCAATACTGCATTCGAAACTACGACGGGTAAGTATAAAAACCTCTTGGAGAAGCTGGTTCGCAAGCCTTTGGCTATTATTCTGACGGTAGTGATTGGTATCGTTGTGTTAGTTGTGACGATGTTTACTACGAAGAGTGGTCTGGTTCCTGACGAGGATACAGGTACGATGTTCTGTACCATCACGATGCCTCCTGCTACCTCTGTGGCTCGCACACGTCAGATTATCAACGAGGTTGATTCTATCCTGGCTGCTGATCCTGCTGTCCAGAGCCGTGAGCAGATTCAGGGTTATAACTTCATCGCAGGTTCTGGTTCTGACCAGGCTACATTTGTTATCAAGTTGAAACCGTTTGAAGAGCGTCAGAGGGGTCTCTGGTGGAAGATCAGTGGACTCTGGCAGGGCGATGGTATCTATCGTTTCTTCCTCAATCCATATGATGCTACTGGTGTTACAGCCCAGATTTTCATCAAGACCGCCCATATCAAGGATGCTTCAATCCTGGCTTTCTCACCGCCTATGATTCCTGGTTTTTCTGCCAACTCGGGTATTTCTCTCGTCATGCAGGACCGTACGGGTGGTGATCTCACAAAGTTCTACAATATTGTGAAGGACTTTATCGGAGAGCTTAACAAGCGTCCTGAGTTCCAGATGGCTCAGACTTCTTATAACCCGAATTATCCGCAGTATATGGTTCATGTGGATGTAGCTAAGTGTAAGCAGAGCGGCATCTCACCCTCAACAATACTCTCTACGCTGCAGGGTTACTATGGTGGACTTTATGCCTCTAACTTCAACGCATATGGTAAGCTCTATCGTGTGATGATTCAGGGATTGCCAGAAACACGTCAGACGAAGGAGTCGCTCAACAGTATTTATGTTCGCACGCCGTCAGGCATGGCACCCATCAATGAGTTCTGTAACATTGAGCGCGTCTATGGCCCGTCAAACATCAACCGTTTCAACCTGTTTACCTCTATTAATGTAACGGGTACGGTGGCTAACGGATTCTCTACTGGTGAGGCTATTCAGGCTATTCGCGACATTGCTGCCGAGACGTTGCCTGCAGGTTACACCTACGAGTTCTCTGGTCTGACTCGTGAGGAGGCAAAGGCTTCTAACACGACGGCCGTGATCTTCCTGCTCTGTTTCATCTTCATCTATCTGATTCTGTCGGCACAGTACGAGTCGTACATTCTGCCGTTGTCAGTAGTACTCTCTGTTCCCTTCGGATTGGCTGGTTGCTTCCTGTTTACCAATATCTTTGGTCACGCAAACGATATCTACATGCAGATTTCGCTGATCATGCTGATTGGTCTGTTGGCGAAGAACGCCATCCTGATTGTGCAGTTCGCTCTTGAGCGCCGTCAGACGGGTATGGCCATCTCGTGGTCAGCTGTTCTGGGTGCAGCTGCTCGTTTGCGTCCTATTCTGATGACCTCTCTGGCTATGGTTATCGGTCTGTTGCCGATGATGTTTGCCTCGGGTGTAGGTAAGAATGGTAACCAGACACTGGGCGCTGCTGCCGTAGGTGGTATGTTGATTGGTACAATCCTCCAGCTCTTCGTCGTTCCCACACTGTTCGTCATCTTCCAGTCTTTGCAAGAGAAGATCAGTCCGCTGAAGTTCGATGATGAGGAGAATGAAGCTGTTGCCGCCGAGTTGGCTCAGTATGCACACGCAAAACCTGTTGATTATGAATTGGAGAAGTAATATGAAGAAACTGATGATATTCATGTCCGCAGCCCTGTTGCTGTCGAGTTGCGGACTCTATAACAAATATGATCGTCCCGATGTGAAGGCCGATGGTATCGTTCGTGATCCAGTCTCCTTGACGGATACGCTTGCTGTGACAGATACTGCATCATTTGGCAATATGCCTTGGCGCAGTGTGTTCACTGATCCTCAGTTGCAGGCGCTCATCCAGCAAGGTCTCGACAATAATCCTGACCTGTTGAATGCTGCACTGAACGTGAAGATGGTAGAGACGGCACTGACAGTAGCCCGTCTGGCTTTCCTGCCCTCACTGGTGTTGAGTCCGCAAGGAACCATAGCCTCTTTCGATGGTGCTAAAGCCTCGCAGACCTATCAGTTGCCTATTAGCGCAAGCTGGAATGTGGATCTCTTTGGCAATCTGCTGAGTGTGAAGCGTTCTACACAGATGCAACTCATTGGCACGAGGGATTATCAGACGGTAGTAAAGTGTAACATCATCTCTGGCATCGCAAATCTATACTATACCTTGTTGATGCTCGACCGTCAGGTGGAGATTGTTACCGATATGGAACAGTTGACAAAAGATACTTGGGAGAAGATGAAGTTTATGCACGAAAACCGTGTAGGCTATCGCTCTACTGCTGTCCAGAGTGCAGAGGCTGCTTACTATAGCGTTCAGGCCCAGAAGGTGGATCTGCTCCGTCAGATTCGTGAGTGCGAGAATTCTCTGTCACTGCTCGTAGGTCAGCAGGGACAGACCATCCAGCGCGGGTCGTTTGCCAACCAGAGTCTGCCCACGGAGTTGGCCACAGGTGTTGGCATCCAGTTGCTGAACAATCGTGCTGATGTCCACTATGCCGAGATGTCGTTGGCTCAGTGCTTCTACAACGTAGAAACTGCACGTAGCCGTTTCTATCCTAACATTACGGTTACTGGTACAGCTGCCTTTACCAATAGTGGTGGCGGTATGGTTATCAACCCAGGTAAGTGGCTCCTCTCTGCCGTTGGCTCTCTTGTACAGCCTATTTTCCAGCATGGTCAGATCGTAGCAGGTTTGAAGGTGGCAAAGGCTCAATATGAGCAGGCTTACAACACTTGGCAGAACGCAGTACTAAAGGCTGGTAACGAGGTGTCGAACGCTCTCGTCAGCTATAATGCCTCTGCAGAAAAGGCTGAACTAGATGGCAAGCGTGTCGAGGTGTTGAAGCAGAATGTGGAGGACACCAAGAAACTGATGGAGTCATCGAGCAACACTACCTATCTCGAGGTAATCTCTGCCCAGAGCAACCTGCTCAATGCCGAGATCTCTGAGGTGACCGACCAGTTTAATAAGATGCAAGCAGTAGTTAACTTGTACCAGGCCCTTGGTGGTGGTGCAAAATAAAATGTAAGAATTATGGCAAGCGAAATATCCCCCAAGGCCGAGATTTCTCCCAAGGCGAAGATCGGCGATAATTGTAAGATATTCCCCTTCGTGTATATCGAGGACGATGTAGAGATTGGTGATAATTGTATCATCTTCCCCTTCGTCAGCATCTGCGATGGATCGCGTATTGGTAATAGCAACAAGATCCATCAGGGTAGTGTGATTGCTGCTCTCCCACAGGATTTCAATTTCCGTGGTGCTAAGTCGTACGTGGAGATTGGCGACAACAATGTTATCCGTGAGAATGTGGTTATCAATCGTGGTACTCAGCGTGGTGGTGTTACTAAGATAGGCAATCACAATTTCTTGCTCGAAGGTACGCACATCAGCCACGATACGGTGGTGGGTACAAATTGTGTATTCGGTTATGGTACGAAGATTGCTGGCGACTGCGAGATTGGCAATGGAGTCATTTTTTCCTCAGGAGCCATCCAGAATGCCAACACACGTGCAGGTGATCTTTCTTTGATTCAGGCAGGTACCGCGTTTTCACATGATGTGCCTCCTTATGTCATCGCAGGTGGAAATCCTATGGAGTATGGTGGACCTAACACTACAATGATGAAGTATGCAGGCATCGATGAGAAAGTGCAGAAGCACATTGCAAACGCTTATCGTCTGCTCTTCCATGGAAAAACGAGTGTCTATGATGTGATCAACCAGATCAAGGATCAGGTGCCCGATGGTCCTGAGGTCCAAAATATCATCCGCTTCCTTGAAAACACTAAACGAGGAATCATGTGTAAATAAAGAATTAATCCCTGCCAAACGGCAGGGATTAGTTTTTTAATAACTGGCTGAGCAAGGAATGCCTGCAGCAATCACTCTATCGCGAATAGTATCCAATTGTTCGTGCGTAGCCTTCAGCAAACCCTGCGTGGGTGTCTCGCGATCTATGGTGTAGATCATTACCTGTTGGGGCTTGATGTCCTTCACGGCTTCCAGCCACGGCCCAACGTATTCTTCGCCTGTATTATCAACACTTTCTCCCTGACATTCGCCTCTCATAAACATCGTCTGGATAATTACGTGTCCATGGAAGGCCTTCAGGCGTTCAATGATCAGGTTTACATCGTAGGTGCCGTTAGGGTGGTCCACCTTATTTATATATATGGGGTCGATGGTATCGAGTTTTAGGATGTTGTTATCTACCCGCATTAAGGCGTCGTGCACCTGTTGACGATGAATCATCGTTGAATTGCTCAATACAGAGACTTTTGCCTCAGGGCAATATGTATTGCGCAGGCGGATGGTATCGTCGATAATCTCTGCAAAATGCGGATGACACGTAGGCTCACCGTTACCTGCAAACGTCAGCACGTCAGGCAATTGTCCCTCGGCCTTCATCTGCTTCAGTTTCTCCTCCAGTTTTTGGACTACTTCCTCGCGAGTGGGCATGGGTAGGGTAGGACGATGGTCCTCGTTGAAACCGCACTCACAATAGATACAGTCAAACGAGCAGACTTTCCCGTCGGCAGGCAGTAGGTTGATGCCAAGCGAGATACCGAGTCTGCGACTGTGAACAGGCCCGAAGATGGGCGATGGATAGATAATCGTACTCATAACGGGTGCAAAGGTACAAAATAGTTAAGAATTAAGTGTTAAGAATTAAGAAAAATAGAATATTATTTGGAAATCGCTTTAAAATGTTGTATCTTTGCACCTCGAAATTACGTACGTATTTGAATCATTCATGAAAAGACGCAAGAAGAATGCTGGCAGCCGTCGAGGTATGCAGATGATAACATTGTGCATCAGCACGTCGATGGTGCTTGTGTTGTTGGGTATGGTCGTATTCTCTGTTCTGACCTCGCGAAATTTGTCGCAGTGGGTCAAGGAGAACCTGACGGTAACGGTTATGCTCAACGATGAGGTCACTGTAAATGAGGCTAAGTTGCTTTGTCGCGACCTTTATCACAGACCTTATTCTCGTAACATCGACTACATCAGTCGTGAACAGGCGCTTAAAGAGCAGACTCGGGCTATGGGCTCCGACCCCTCAGAGTTTTTGGGCATGAATCCTTTCTCAGCAACGCTCGAGTTGCAATTGAAGTCTGATTACGCCAACCACGACTCCCTCCAGTGGATCTCAGCTGAACTGAGGAAGAATCCGAAGATCAGTGATGTCGCCTATCAGGTGGATTTGATGGACAGGGTGAATCGTAACCTGACTAAAATCAACATCGTGTTGTTGGTCATCGCTGGTTTGTTGACGTTTATCTCGTTCTCGCTCATCAACAATACGGTGCGCCTGAGTGTCTATTCCCGTCGTTTCCTCATCCACACGATGAAACTAGTGGGCGCCTCTTGGGGCTTTATCCGTCGTCCTTTCATGCGTCGAGGGTTAGCTGTCGGCATTGTGGCCGCCATCATCGCCATCTGCGTGTTGGGCGCCTGTGTATATGGCCTCTATTATTATGAGCCCAACATGGTGAACATCATCACCTGGGTTGAGTTGGCCATCACGGCAGGGGCCGTTCTGCTGTTTGGTATTATCATTACCACCGTCAGTTCTTATATTTCCGTCAACAAGTTCCTGCGCATGTCAGCAGGCGAGCTATATAAAATATAAAAAGGTAAAAGATTAAACAACCAAAAAGATATGAACAAGAAGGATTTCGCATTCGACAAGATCAATTTCATATTATTGGCCGTGGGTATGGCCATCGTGGTTATCGGATTCCTGCTCATGGTAGGGCCTAATTCTACCGATACCACGTTTGAGCCTGATATTTTCAGTGCCCGTCGCATCAAGGTTGCTCCCATCGTGTGCCTCCTTGGTTTTGTGTCTATGATCTATGCGGTAGTGCGTAAGCCGAAAGAGAAGTAAATTATAATAGAAAACTATCAATCATAAATCGTAAGAAAGTCATATGGATTGGATTCAGACTGTTATTATTGCCATCGTTGAGGGCCTGACGGAATTTCTGCCAGTATCTTCAACGGGACACATGATTATCGCTCAGAATCTGTTAGGTGTTCCTCAGGGCGATCCTTTCGTTCACGCCTTCACGTTTATCATCCAGTTCGGCGCTATCTTGTCAGTGGTGTGCCTTTACTGGAAACGTTTCTTCCAGTTCGACAATACACCGGCTCCGGCAGGTAGTTCTGTTTGGCAGAAACTCAAGCATAAGTATTATTTCTACTGGCTGCTCATCGTGGGTGTCATTCCTGCTGTGGTCATTGGTTTGCTTGCCAAGAAGTCGGGCCTTCTCGACTGGTTGCTCGATAGTGTCGAGGTAGTGGCCATTATGCTTGTTATTGGTGGTGTGTTCATGCTCTACTGCGACAAGTTATTTAATAAGGGTAGCGAAGAAAATAAGGTTAACGAGCGTCGTGCTTTTATGATTGGTCTTTATCAGTGTATCTCCGTCATTCCAGGTGTGTCGCGCTCAATGGCCACCATTGTTGGAGGTATGACGCAGGGCCTCACTCGCAGACGTGCTGCTAAGTTTTCGTTCTTTCTGGCTGTGCCCACAATGGCTGGAGCTACGTTGCTTGACTTGCTTGACTTGATGAAGGAAGATACGGCTTGGGCTACTACTCACAACATCACTATGTTGATTCTGGGTTGTGTCATCGCCTTTATCGTGGCACTATTAGCCATGAAGTGGTTTGTCGAATATCTCACGAAATACGGCTTTAAAGCCTTCGGTATCTATCGTATTGTGGTAGGTGGTATTATTATCATACTGCTACTCACGGGTCATTCACTTGCAATGGTTGACTAATGAACTTTCAAGAGGGCGCTTACATCTATATCAACAAGCCTTACCGCATGTCAAGTTTCGGTGCCTTGGCGCATATCCGCTATGTGGTGTCCAAGCGCATTGGGGTAAAACGCGTCAAGATGGGGCATGCTGGTACCCTCGACCCTCTGGCCACAGGTGTGCTTATTCTTTGTACGGGAAAGGCTACCAAACAAATAGAACGCTTGCAGCAGCATACCAAGGAATATACAGCCACCTTGCAGCTTGGAGCCACTACGCCCAGCTACGATATGGAGCACGAGGTCGATCAGGTCTACCCGACGGTTCATATCACGCGCGAGTTGATTGAACAGACCTTGCCTCACTTTGTGGGTGATATCCAGCAAGTGCCGCCCCTCTTCTCGGCCTGTATGGTGGCAGGCGATAGGGCTTACGAACTGGCCCGTAAGGGTGCCAATGTAGAACTCGCAGCCAAGCCCGTCCGCATCGACGAGATTGAACTCACGGCTTTCGACGCAGAAAAGATGCAGGTCAGCATTCGCGTGGTTTGTGGTAAGGGTACTTACATCCGTTCGCTGGCGCGCGATATTGGTGAGGCATTGGGCAGTGGGGCTTATCTCACGTCGCTCTGTCGTACTCGTGTGGGCGACGTACGTATCGAGGAATGCCTCACGTTCGAGGAATTTCCTCAATGGTTAGAAAACAATATTGATTAATATATATGAAGTTATCACAGTTTAAGTTTAGACTCCCTGAAGAGCTTGTAGCACTCGAACCCACATACCATCGTGACGAGTGTCGCCTGATGGTGATACATCGCAAGAGTGGTAAGATTGAGATGACGAAGAAGGACGAGAATGGTGAAGACCTCTTGGATGAAGAGGGTAATCCTGTCTATCTCGATTTCCGTAATATCATCGACTACTTCGACGAGCATGACACATTTATCTTTAACGATACACAGGTATTCCCAGCCCGTCTTTATGGTACAAAGGAGAAGACCGATGCCAAGATCGAGGTGTTCCTGCTTCGCGAACTTAATCCTGACCTCCGCCTGTGGGATGTGCTCGTAGAACCAGCTCGTAAGATCCGTATTGGCAACAAGCTGTTCTTCCAGGAAGTTGGTCCGATGGTGGCTGAGGTGATTGATAATACCACAAGTCGTGGGCGTACATTGCGTTTCCTCTACGATTGTCCTCACGATGAGTTCAAGCGCGAGCTTTTCGCTCTGGGCGAGGCTCCATTGCCTCGTTATATCGTTGATCGTCGTCCTGCTACGCCAGAGGATATGGAGCGTTTCCAGACCATTTATGCCTCGAAAGAGGGTGCCGTTACGGCTCCTGCCACAGGTCTGCATTTCAGTCGTGAGTTGATGAAGCGCATGGAGATTCATGGTATCAACTTCGCCTTTATCACGCTGCATTGTGGTCTTGGCAGCTTCGACCCCATCGAAGTTGAAGACCTTACGAAGCACAAGATGTCGTCTGAGCAGATGTTTGTAACGAAAGAGGCTTGCGATATCGTCAATGAAACCAAGTTAGCAGGTCGTCGTGTCTGTGTGGTAGGCACAAGCGTGGCTCGTGCCACAGAGACGGCTGTAGGTACAGATGGCTTGCTCAAGGAGTATGAGGGATGGACCAATAAGTTCATCTTCCCTCCCTACGAGTACAGTATGGCCAACGCCATGATCGCCAACTTCTATCATCCTGAGTCTACGATGATGATGAGCGAGTGTTCCTTTGGTGGTTACGATTTGGTTTATGAGGCATATAAGAAAGCTGTCAGGAATGGCTATAAGTTTGGTTGCTATGGTGACGCATTGTTGATACTCGATGACTAAAAATTTACATCAGACATATCTCGGACTTGGTAGTAATCAGGGCGATAGAGAGGCTCAGATTACTCGTGCTATTGAACTTATCCGTGAGCGGGTGGGACAGGTGCTTCGTCAGTCATCGCTCATTGAAACCACTCCATGGGGGTTTACGTCTGGCAATAAGTTTCTTAATGGAGCCATCCTCTGCGAGACCGAACTCACGCCTCGCCAGCTCCTTGAAGTCACTAAGCAGATTGAGCGCGAACTGGGGCGCCGTCATAAGGGTGGAGCCTATCGCGATCGGTGCATCGACATTGATATTCTGCTCTACGACGATTATCATATCGATACGCCCGATTTGCAGATTCCCCATCCTCACATGAACGAACGCGATTTTGTAATGATTCCCTTAAACGAAATAAAGCCCCGCTGAATTCAGCGAGGCTTTCATTTTTCAATCGAAATAAGAACTTACTTACGAAGACCGAGGGCCTTGATGATAGCACGATAACGATTGATGTCGTTCGTGTAGAGGTACTTCAGCAACTTACGACGCTTACCTACGAGCATGGTCAGCGAGCGAGCTGTGTTGTGGTCCTTGTGGTTCTTTTTCAGGTGCTCTGTGAGGTGAGAAATACGATAAGAGAAGAGAGCAATCTGAGCCTCTGCTGAACCGGTATCAGTAGTGCTCTTGCCATACTTACCGAAGATCTCTTCCTTCTTTGCCTTGTCTAAATACATAATTTTTAAGTGTGACTAATGTTGTTTGCAAAAACATCTTTCTGACGCGTTTCCGCCTTAATCACAGAGCGGTTTACGTCGTCGGATGCTTCGGATTTTCCGAAATGCGGGTGCAAAGGTACAAACTTTCCGTCATTCCACCAAATATTCTTCACCTTTTTTATTATCTTTTTAAAATTTCCGCACCAGGGGCGGTGGCAAGAGCAGCTCAGCCTTCGGTCTCGACCTAAGCAACAGCGTATCCTTTTGTGTCTATTATAATTTCTAAATCTACATACAATTAGTCATATTAATAGGAATCCCCACCATAGTTGGCAGGGATTCCTATTTTTTTTTTCGCCTATTTGATGCTTCGCATCTAGTTCACTCACGCTCGGCAGAGCTCAAGCGAGCTTGGCTCTGCTCTCGCTAATTCGTTTACTTCCAGGGGTTCTCGTAGTTGACGGGACCGTTCTCGAGCTTCTGGCAAACGATCTCCATCTCCTCGAAATGCTCCTCACCGTCTTCCCACTTCTCCTTGTAGTTGATGCAGTAGCAACCTGTGCCCTTCAACTCCTTCATCGTGGAACCGTCAA
>Ga0265299_10004778_pt1 | contig 12721 bp, 9 predicted proteins | sample AusTroGonzalo_MG_4_FD_193485 | JGI IMG/M metagenome (GOLD analysis project Ga0265299, IMG submission 193485) | Bovine rumen microbial communities from tropical cattle in Woodstock, Queensland, Australia - Gonzalo_02 | ecosystem: Host-associated > Mammals > Digestive system > Stomach > Rumen ...
TTGCGCGGGCGACCACCTGGCCCAAGTCCTTGAGGTGAACGTGGCCCGGAACAAACTGGGTATAGCTGTTCACCACGCAAATCACCGGCTTGCCAAAGTCTTCCACCTTGGTTCCTGTTGCGTGCCAAAGGGCGCGTGCACCGGCCATTTCACGGCCTTCCATAGTCTTGAGCGAACGAAGTTTCGGCATTTTTCTTGTCCTTTTTGAGTCTTTATAATGCGGCGCGCCCATCCACAATTGTGGTCCCCGCCGGATAGAATCCATTGGGAATCTTTTGGATGAGAGGCCTTTTGTTTTAAGTGAAAATGTAGAAAAAAAGCAAATCTATATGGTGAAATCGGGTTGAAGTCGCCGCTTTTCTGTGTGATGACAAAGTCTTTCGTTTTTCCCAAAAAAATGGTGAAACACAGCAGGAAGTCGACAATACGGAAAAAAAACGTCTTTGCGATGACTTCATATCCGTGGATCCGCGTTTTCCGGTGAGGTGGTGTGGCTGGAACGGAAAAAGCCAGTGGACCGCCTATGATGACCGTGGTGAGGTCATAAAGGATTTTGGTATAGAACAAAGTAAAAAACAGTATGGACAGCCTCGTATGAAAGCGGCCGATTTAAAGCATATGACCTTGCTTTGTGAAAGCTGCAAGGGAGGACTTGGGAATCCTGATGACTATGGCGCTAGAGGTAATCCGTTCTCAAATTGGTTGTCATGGGGATAATGACAATTGACTGAAAATGTCTTTTTTCCTCTTGAAATAGTGCCTTTAATCACGAAATGATAGGTAAAAACGTGTTTTTTTGCTTAAATAGTTTTACGAATCTGTACATTATTTATATTTCTATGAAACGGAAGGTGAAATATGTCTATTGTAGTAAAAAAATATATTTTATTCCTATTCCTTTGCCTCATTGCGGTTGGTCAGGCTTTTGCCGTCTGGGATGGAACTTCGATCGAGCAGCCTCAAAATACAGAGACTATAGACGGAAAAACTTTCTATCTCATTGAAAACGAAAACCAGTTGGCGTGGTTTGCTGCGCAGGTAAATAAAGTTAATCAAAATGGAAAAATTATAAAAGGAGGTAACACCTCTATTAATGCCAAATTAGTGGCTAATCTAAATATGATTGGTCCTGATGGAAATCGAAGATTATGGACGCCAATTGCTGCGGGAAACAACCAAAATAATTTCGTAGGAACTTTTGACGGTAACAAGCATGTTATCTCCAATATATACATATCGGCCGAAGAGTTAATCCGGAAATATGCTAATGACAATGATATGGCTCAGAATATTGGCTTTATCGGTTGCTTTAGTGGCTCTGTAAAAGATTTGATTCTCGAGAATATTGAAGTTCATGGATATGGCAAAGGTGGTGTTGGCAATGCGTCGAATATAGTTGAAAAGCCAATTTCTATCGGAACTGTTGTTGGTTGGCAGAGTGGGCAGTCAAGCCTCGTTGAAGGCTGCTATGTGACGGGAACGGTTATCACTAGTGGTGATGGTCAGGCCGTTGGAGGTGTTGTTGGAAATGTGGGGGCTGGAACGGTATCTAATTGCTTTAGCTCAGTCAATATTTATGCAAGCGGTCTAGCTTACGTGGGGGGAATTGCCGGTTATACGAAGAACTTTAATGGTAATGTTTCGATGAATTCTTGCATTTATGCTGGAGAAACCCTTTCTACCGAGGGCTCGGGTAAAGTAAGTGGGAAAGATAGTTCGGGCAGAGCTGGCGCAATAATCGGTTATCAATATAAAGGTAATGTCACTCTTTCGGGTCTTTATTACGATGGAGATGAATTCAATACTGGAATTGGCGCTACAACAGGGGGAACGACCTCTGGATCAACAACTGCGATGGCAAATGTAAATACTGCTCAGGTAATTTGTGTTTTAAATAATGGCTCCTATAATGAAAATGACGGTTCTTGCTCAGAGAATGCTCCATGGGAAGTGACCGAAAATGGACCCGCACTGATTGAGTATAGTGCGGACGGCTATAAAATTACCTTTGATGCTAATGGAGGATCGTTTGCCCAAAATGCAACGTCTTTAATCAAATACGTTCCTGTTGACAATTTTATTAATAATGATGGTATAGCCAATCCTTCTTATGCGGGGGATTCTGTTTTTGCAGGGTGGTCTAGAAACCCGAATGCTACGGAACCGGATGAAAGTTTGGGTCAAGTTTCTGGCGCAACAAAAATTTATGCCGTATGGAATCCTCTCTACACGATTACGTTTAGCACTATCAATGGCGATAATCATGGAACCTTCACAGATGGTTCAGATACGCCTAAAAATGTGAAAATAGAAAAGGGTAAGAGAATTTCTGTGCAAGGTTTTGATAGACCCTCGTCTTATACCGAGGGTGGCGTAAAGTATAATTTTGTTGGATGGGCTTTTGCCGAAGCTCCTACAACAGCTCTAGTTGAAGGAGGGCTTGATAACCTTCCTCTTGCTTCAAAGGATACAACTTTGCTTGCTGTGTGGACCACGGCTCCTGTTTATACGGTTAGTTTTTATACGAATGGTTCGACAACAGCTTCGTATGTCAGTACTGTGTACCAAAATGATAAGGCTACCGAATTGACGGTTGATAAAATGGATCCGAATCCAGGTTACACTTTCATTGGGTGGTATGAAAATTTTGATGGTCCAAACTTTGACTTTAACACAGTAATTGACAGGGACGTAGATCTTTTTGCTAAGTGGGAAAAGGACTCTTATACAATTACATATGAAAATTTAAATGGGGCCACGAATCCGAATCCGGGTACATATACAGTAGATGGTTTCGTTCTCGAAAATCCGTCGTTAGACAACGCCCTTCGCTTTGTTGGCTGGTTTAAAGATCCTGAATTCAAGGATAATATTTCTAGTATCCCAGCTGGTTCGACTGGTGACTTGACTCTTTATGCGAGCTGGGATACAATTACTTACTCAATTATTTATAAAGCTGGTACTGGTGGTCTTGGCTTTATTTCTCCGGATAAAAAAATACATGATGAAGATTATACATTGCCAGGCCTTTCCTATACACGAACTGGATATAACCAAATTGGCTGGGCTGTAGCAAATGAAGGTGCAAAGGTATTTGATTTCAATGGAACGTATGAAGAGAATAAGGATACCGTATTTTACCCAGCATGGGAGGCTATTGAATATTCTATAACCTACAATTGTTCGGTATGCGATCTTTCTGATGAGAGCGTTTATCCCCATTCGTATACAGCTGAAAGCAGTTTTGGGTTGCCTTTCCCGAATGTTGCAGAAAGGTATGTATTTAAAGGATGGTTTAAAGATTCTGGGTATAGCGAAAAAATCAATAATGTCCAGACTGGAACTACAGGCAATTTGAAAATATACGGGAAAGTCTTGGAACAGTACACGATAACCTATGTGGGAACGGATAATTCTTATGGTGATAAAACATATAACGTAGAAAGCGGGGCTCAACTTAGAAAAGCCGCTCCCAGAGAAGGCTACACCTTTGGCGGTTGGTATACTAACGCGGAATTCACGGGTGACGCAGTAACTCAAATTGCGGCAGGCGCTACTGGCGACACAACCTTCTATGCCAAGTGGATTAAGAATTATCCGTTCGTGACTCGCTATGGAGCTGTGGAGATTACGGAATATGCAGACGGATCGAAGATTGCTGAAATCAATGGGGAATATAGTGAAATGGATGCTGTCGAAATTTCTCAGGACATCCATGTGAATCAAGTCGTGTTCAACAGAACATTCGATATCGGCAAGACATCAACGATCATGTTGCCGTTCTCGATAGATGTTTCGAATTTTGAAGGTGGTACTATTTACAAATTTAAGCGTATCGTGGAAAATGAAGACCGATGCGTTTTCAAGGTCAAGCGGATAACTGAAGGTACGCTTTATGCGAATACTCCTTACATCGTTATACCTACAGCGGCAGGACTTACCTTTAACGGTGAAGTTACGCTCAATACGACGACACAATCTCCAGAAACATTGACTGACGGCACTTGGGAATTTACGGGCGTGTATCAATATACCTTGTTTGCGAACCATCCGGAACTGGGGCGCATTTATGGCTTTGCCGGGCAGGAACGTGACGGTGTAAAGGTGGGCCAGTTCGTAAAGGCGGGTTCTGGAGCTTATGTCATGGCGTTGCGCGCTTATCTTGTACATCATCAGGTGCAAACGGTGTCTAGATCTGGTGGCTCTAGCTCGTTTAGCTTGAATAATCAAATGATTCCCGATGAGATCGAGGTCCAACTGGAGGAAGAAAACGAAAAACCTCTCACTGTTGGCAAGTTTAATATGGAAACGGTTAAGAGCCGCAAGGACCATTGGTTCGATTTGAAAGGACGTAAACTGGATTCGAAACCGACGACCCGCGGAACATATTACTATAATGGGAAAAGAGTGATTGTGAAATAAGGGAAATGTCAATGGACAAGCGAAAAAAAGAATCAACTTCGGTCGAGACTCGCGCGGTTTATGTAGCCCCGCAAATGGACATTATCGATATGAAATGTAAAGGGTATATATTGCAGGGGTCTAAACCAATAGACGTTGAAGAATGTGATAGTAGTGATCCGGATTGTGTTTGAGTAGAAAGAAAAAGTCCGAAAAAGAAGGACTATGAGTCTAAAACCGCTATAAAAACATTCAAGCTAAACCCGCCGTGACTCGTGATGATTTGTTTCGCGGCGGGATTTTTCTTTGGTGACATTGCAGGACATTCGTGTAAAAAGTTCGCTGTGCAGGTGTATTTCGAACCTTCGCGGTTGTCGTCTTTGGGAACCAGTATGGCGACAGTGAGCCTCTTGTTCAATGATTTAAGATCGTGGGCGAGTTCGGCAATTTTTTTCCCGATATTTGTATAAAGTTTCGGTGCGTCGAAATGGAGACGCTTGCCGTAGGGCGGGTTCAATACGAGAATGGGCGAGGCTTCGCCGCAGGCGTCTGCGATTTCGTTGGCGGTATAGTTGAAAAAGTCGTAATGTCGCGGCAGGATTGGCGTTGGCGAGACGCTTGCGAGCGGGCTACATTCGATGTTGTGCTTGATGATGCTTACGGCGCGTTCGGAAATGTCGCTCGTGAGAATTTTCTCGATGATTGGATGATGGATTGCTTCGCACTTCGTGCTCGCAATGACGTGCGAGGCGAGCTTCGCGACAGACTGCTTGCAGGCTGGCATGCCCAACTCCGTTGGGTGCGACTCTCGCTTTAAATGGTTGTCGTCTTTCGTCTCTCGTCTAGTTAAAAATTTCCAGGTGGCTTCTTTGAAGGCGGGCTGATGTTTTAACGCGAAGTCTCGACAAATTCCTGGAATAATCTTGTTTGCGATGCAAGCGGCTTCGAGGCTGAAGGTTCCGCTGCCGGACATTAAGTCGAGTAGGCAGTAGGACGTTGGCAGTAGGAAGTGGGGGACGGGTGCGCCCGACGCGTCATCCTGGAGGCACGAAGTGCTGATAGGATCCATTAAGTGTATCGCTTCAAAGAGCATCCCGGCGGCGATGGTTTCCTTGAGTGGGGCGTCATTGACAAAACGTTCAAAACCGCGCTTGTACAGTTCTTCGCCGGCGAGGTCCAGCCAGATGGTGCAACGGTCGTCCAGAAAATCGACGTAAAAATTTTGAGGTATGGGAGCGCCCGACGAGTTCGCTTCGCTTTGGGGCATAGATTGTGTGATTACGTTGTATAACCTTTCGGCGATAGCGTCGCTATGGTACAGTCGGGAATGCTTGCAGGTGACGTGGATATGTATCGAGTTGCTAGTTGCTGGTTCTGAGTTACTAGAAAAAACGCAAGTGGACTTGTTAAGGTCGGTGAGCTTGTCGAACCGCTCGCCTTGTATGGTTGTCGTCTCTCGTCTTTGGACTTTCGCTTCGCTCAAGTCCCAACCATTCAGCTCGGTCATGCCCAACTCCGTTGGGCGCGACTCTCGCTTTAAATGGTTGTCGTCTAATAAAAATAGTTCCCACGGGATTTCTGCGGCTTTTTTTTCGAGTTCGCGGAAGTTCTCGGCTTTGAAATTTGCTACTTCCATGAGTACGCGGTTCGCGATGCGGCTGTATGCGACAATTTTCCACGCTTCTGTAATTTTGGCGGTGAATTCGACTTTGCCGTCTCCGGTGACGTGCGGCTGGTTTGCCGTGCCAATTGCACTGGATCCATCAATGTTTTGCGTCTTAGAACGTAATAAAGCGCCTTCTTGAGAATTCTCTCGTCTTTCGTCTCTTGTCTCTCGTTGAATAAACTCAAGTTCCCGAACAAGCGTTTGTTCGAAACCGAGCGGAGAAACGGCCAAAAAACGGTGTGTCTTTCCGATGATATGTTTCTTGATGCGTTTTTCGAAAGCGTCACTCATGGACTGCAATATAAAAATTGCTAGGAGTCCAGGTCAACGGCAATCAAATTTTTGGAGGGAACCGTCGGCGAGACTATGGGAAGTTTGCTTAGGTCCAGATTGATGGCTATGATATCGCCCGAAAGCGACATGATGGCGCCTGTTGACGTGTTGAATGTCCCGATGACTTTCCCGGAACCGTCGCTTACGGTCATGGTTGTCGGGGCGATGACGTAGTAATTTGTACCGAGCTGGTAAAAATAGCTTGGCTCGCTCACGACAATATTTTGCGGAATTTGAATGCTTGTGTTGCTCGATAATTTCTTTGACTCTGAATCTTGAATCGCTGCGCTTTCGGAGCAATTCCAGGTTGCGGCAAGAATGCCTGCCAGTATCAATATTCTGAAAAACTGAAATTTCATAATCATTCCACTCGCTGTAAAAATATATTGACATTTCTTTAAACGGTTGCGAAAAATGCTTAAAAAAACATTAAATGTTCTCTATGCGTTCCCCTTTCGCATACATTTTGCTTACATTCCGATGACGTTGGTGGGCGTTAAACGGTTTATGGAATTTTGACCTTTGTTTAACCGCATAAATTGCCGAATGCATCGGCTTTGTCCCTAGAAGCCTCTTTATTGTATAAAAAGGGTTCTTGGGGCGGTGCACTTTTTTTTTGTTGCTATCTTTTAAAATATGATTATGAAAAAGTTTGCAATGATTTCTGCGATTGGCTTTTTGGCCGCTACCGCATATGCTGCACAGGGCGCTCCGATGGGGGCGTCTGTCGATCCGACTCCCGAAGAACAGAAGGCTCTCGATAATTTGAAGGGCAAGCTCGAAGGGGCTATAGTCTGGGCAACGAGCCGTGTGAATCCTCACCATGATATTTGGATTATGAATGCGGACGGGACGAATGCCCGTGCGCTTACCAAGAGCAACAATGTCGATTGGTTCCCGCGCATTGCTCCGGACGGATCTAAGGTGCTTTTCAACCGCAGCAAGGGCGGCTGGGTTCCTGAAAACGATGCGAATTATCCTGAAAAGTGGGACTTGTGGACGGTCGGTATCGATGGCTCGAACGAAACGAAGCTCGTTGAAAACGCGACGTGGGGCACATGGCGGCCTGATGGCAAGTCTATCGTGTTTAGCCGTGCGGGCAAGGTCTTTACGATGGATCTCGCGAGCAAAAAGGAAACGCTCGTGCTCGATGGTGAAAAGGCGTTCAAGAAGTCCGGCGTGATTCTGCAGGAACCGAACATGAGCCCGGATGGCAAGCACCTTGCGATTACGCTTCGTGGATCGATGCGCGAAACGGGCGTGTGGGACTTGGCTAAGAACGTGTGGACGAAGTCCGGAGACGGCTGCCAGATTGACTGGAATTTTGACGGCTCCAAGCTTTACCGCGTGAATCCTACGGGTAACGGCGGAACGGCTGCTCCGAGCGAAATCTTGTGGTTTACCGCTAAAGACGGCAAGCAGGTGGAAAAGGTCGGCTTCTTTGGAATTCCGAAGAACGTGAAGTTGATGGATTTGCCGGGACGCCGCAGCCATGAATATTTCCCGCGCCTCTCGCCGGACGGCAAGTGGCTTGTGTGGGGCGCAACGGACAAGGGACATGACCACGACTTGTTCGACTATGAACTTTATCTGTGGAAGATTGGCGAGCCGGTCGAAACGGCGACTCGCATTACGTACAACAGCGGCAACGACCGCTGGCCGGATATCTGGTTTGGTAAAGTACCCGTGAGTGCCCCAGCCTCTGCGACGGATGCTGCGGCAACTGCTGTCCAGTCTGCAGCGAATGCAACGGCTGCTGCTGTTGCCGGCGGCGTAAGCGATGCCAAGATGGATGAACTCATCCAGGCGATTAATCGCTTGACGGATGCCGTGAAGGCTCTTGCACCGCAGAAATAAAATGTACACGGAACCGAAATTTTTAGCGATGAAGGAAACCTCCAAGTTTAAACGCTTGGCGGAACTTATGCGCGTGATTATTTTGCAGTTGGGGGATGATGTTCCCCGTGCAAGACGCGAATTCGAGACGTATGCCGAATGGCTCCATTTGCCCGAATCCGAGCGCCTGGTGGGTAAGAATCAAGCGCAGATGATAGACTTGTACAAGACGTTCCGTACTCGCGCCGGTCTTGGATTTGAACGGGACATTTATCTGGAACAAGAACCGGGGGATCGTGAAGTCGCCAATGAAAAGCCGATACAATTTGCGGTGCTCGTGCATAATCTTCGCAGTGCTTTCAATGTCGGTTCCATCATTCGCAGTACGGATTGCTTTGGGCTCGAAGGCGTTCATCTGAGCGGCTACAGTTGTGGTCCGGACCATGTGACGGTCAAGAGCGCTGCCCGAGGATGCCAGGAGTGGATTCCTATCAGGCGTTGGGACGATCCGTTCGAATGCATCCGGTTCCACAAGGAAAACGGCTACGAAATCATTGCGCTTGAAACGGGCGAAGATATCCCGAGTATTAACAACGTTAAATGGCCCGAAAAGGGATTGATTGTTCTTGGCAACGAAGAATTGGGAATTGCTCCCGAAATTATGGAACAGGCGACCATGAAAGTCACCATCCCGATGGCGGGCCGGAAGGCGAGCATGAACGTGGCTGGTGCATTTGCCATCATGGCGTTCTGCTTGAGAAGTGCTCACAGCGTGAAATGAAATATCCTGCGGAATATATCCGCAGGATTTTCCTCCTAACAAATCCCCAGTCCCGCAAACATTCGGGTTCCAATTTATGGGGACTTAAATTTTTTTTAGTTCTTTACGCAACGGACGTAGCCTTCTTTGCGTCTTTCTCTTTTAGAAACGTAGCCATCATTGATGGAGAAATTGATCGTGACGAAATTGGGATCTTCTAAACGATATTGACTGTCAAAATAGTTGCGTGTCATGTCATAATCATAATCTTCTTTGTAATCGTCGTCATCGCTTTCTTGTGCCGCTGGCTTGAGGGACAGAATTTCCGGGTCAAGCGAGTAGGTGTGGTAATAGGTTTGCAAATATACTGGGTCCATCGGTGTAAGGTTGAAATCGAATTTATTGTGGAATACACCGAATAAATCCTTTGTAAGGGCGGCTCTTTTGCTGGTTGATTTCCATTTTTCGTTCAACAGGTTCCCGGGACCGTCGACATAATTAATTAACGCAGTCCATTCTGCACTTGTGGATACATGCCAGCCGCTAGGGCATACGCCTTGATGGAGCGAGTCTAATACGCCGTCCCCTGTGGGTTGTTTCATATATTTTTTGTCGAGTTGCATGGCGGTCGTCCAAGTATAGCTACCGATTAAACGCTTGTTCTTGTCGGAACCTTTTGAATATTTAACCGTGGAATCCGTGTATTGGAGATTTTCCGCCATCCATTCGTATTTTTTCCCCTTGTATTTGAAACTGACGGTCTTGTATTTCTTTCCGTCGCGATTGTCGGTCATGGTTCCTGTTTTATGGTCGATTTTTAACGTAAGAGAATCGATGTGTTCCTTTGTTGTTATTTCCCAGAAGTATCCGTTGCAAAGGAGATAGCCGGATTTTACGATTTCGTTGTCAACTTGGATAGCTTTTTTAAATTTCTTGTAATTGCCCCAAAGCTCATCGGTGCAGGCTTCGACATTCATGTAGTGCAGGAACAATTGTTTGCTGAAATCGTATTCGCTTTTCTTGGAGGCGAGACCTAGTCCGTCTTTTTCGTCCGGGTCCGCCTTCGCTTTTTCCTCGATGCTTTTTTCATCTACGAGTTCCATCTCGGCGTACCATTGGGAGAGAATGTACGCTCCGCCTGCGATATTTTGCATAATGGAGTCGCTGAGTTTTCCGTCATCGGCGAAATCGTTGCGGAAACTGTCGATGAAGTTTTGCTGTTCGACGCATTCTTCATCTTCGTCGTGCAAGTAATCCCAAGAGGGACGGCTATCGATAAGAAGGCTGAGGTTGAACAGAACCCTGTCTGCGTCAGACGTGTTGTAAATGTTCAGGTCTTCGGCAGATGATGGCTTGACTTCGATGCCGAACGCATCGAGAACTTCTGTTGCGGCTTGCTTCTTGGCTTCGACGAAATTTTTGCCGTCCTTGACCAAATTCAGGACTCTGTCGTATTCAAAATGAGTCAAGAGGTTGATGTTTACCGTTTCTCGCTTTTCCAAATCCGAAACGGCCTTGAGAGTGATGGGGCAAGTGGACGGCTCGCCGTCGTATTCGCTGACATACCGGCCCTTGGCAGAAAGAAGCACGAACTGGCTTTCCAAATCAAGATCTTTGAATTGGAAATCGCCCTTGTTGCTGAGGGTCTTGGTCGTAAATTTGTTGCCGGTAGGTTCAATGCTTCCGTCGGCCTTCGTTTCCTTGAGCGTAATCTTGGAATCTTTTACAAACGGCCCTTTTTGTGTCACACCTTCAATTTTTTTGTTTGTAAGTGCGACGACGCCTTCATTTTCTTCGCTTATGCCACCTGCGGTGTCGTTCCCGCCGCAAGCGCAAAGACCTGCAGCTAGCGCAAATCCGTTAAAAAGTTTTAATGAAAAAAATTTCATTATTTACACCTCGCTATTGGTTAAGCCTTCAGGGGCTCTTTTTTTGATTTTTTTTGTTAAAGGAAAAAGTTGCGTGTTGAGTCTGCAAATCTTTTCGACTTCGTTTTCGGCGGAGACGATGGCGAAAATTTTGCGGCGGCATTCCTTGAGTTCCTCGATGACTTGCTGGTAGCTTTTTTCGGTAACGCCCATGGTAAGGCCGCTGAAGAACCTTTCTGAAATGGGAAGGTCGTCGAAAGCTTGCAAAGCGAATTCACCCATCTGCCGTATCAGGGAATGTACCGGGATAGAGACGAAGTCTAGGCGACCGGTTGAAATTAGCTTGTCCGTTTGATGATAGTTGCCGTTCTCGTCTATAGTTAAAAACTTGTTCTTGACAAGGAAATCTAAACTGTCGCTAATTTCAGCGGCGGTGACCGGGATGCGGATGGCTTTCGCAATTTCAAGAGGCTTTGCCCCGGGCATGGCTGGGGCAAGCTCGCGGACGACGGAGTGAATCCACGATTCGTAATAGGCGTAGGATTCGCTACCGAGCAACTTGACTTTGTGAGCCGATGTAATCAAATTGATTTCTTCGAAACATTTCTTTTTCTGTTGGTCGGTTTTTGCGTTTTCGTATTGCACGAGCAACATGAAATAGTCGTATTCGAAATCCTGCAATCCCATGGCTAAGGCGGTGTTGTGGGCCCCATCCTGCACAAGGCGCGTTTTATGGTCGCTGACGAGTTTGAGATAGGAGCCGGAGGAAAAGCCTGCCACTTTGGCAAACTCTCTCCAGGTGAAGGCGGACGTGCGCTTCTTTTCGGTGTAGTAGTCCAGGATGTATTGGTGATAATCCTGATATTCGATTATTGATTTGAGCATGGTTAAAAAATACGAAATAAAACAAAGAAAATCAATAGTAAATAGAACAAAAATATGAAAATTTTTTAAAAATATTGATTTTCGACTGTTTGAAAAGTAAAAATTTGAATTATATAAAACAAAATTCAAGGGATATAAAACAAGTGCGCTTTGATTGTTGGTGCTAGGTTGCCGATGTGCCTGTTTGTCGGGACGATTCATCCAGTCTCGTAAGTATCGGATTCATGGCGGTCTCGGGACGCATCGTCGTCTAATTATAACATGATGGCGGAAGGAGCTCTGTCTTGTGTTTTGTCTTGAAAGTTTCCTTCTTTGCAGAACGATTTAGGTTCTGCGTATATGTGCAAGATGATTGAAATATATATATTGTTAAAGTGAAAAATTTTGTTGTCTTCATTGCTTTGACTTTAGTTCTTTTTGTCGGCGGTTGCTCGGACTCCGATTCTATTTCGGATTCTCTTAAAATTCAGGATTATTTGGAATCGCGAGGTTTAAAGGACTTTTTGCTTGTACGGTCAAAAGGCCAGTCTGTATTTTTGGGAACACAACAGATGGAATCTGTTTTTGATTACGATTTTTTGATGGGCAAGCGCGAGGTGACGTGCAAGGAAATGGGGCGAGATTGTGCGGATTCGTTGCCCGTGACGGATGTGACTTTATTCGATGCCATTCTGCATTGCAATAGGCGCAGTGTCGAAGAAGGCTTTGACACGGCATATTCTTACACTTCGGCAAAGTTTGATCAAAGCGGTTCCTGCATTGGAATGGAAGGGCTTGTTTTTTATCCGCAAGTGAATGCGTACCGGTTGCCGACCGAAGCGGAATGGATGTATGTGGCGAGCATGAATTGGAATCCGGCTAATAGCTGGAATAGCCAAAATTCCGGGTATGAACTCCATCCGGTTTGCTCTGCGAAGGTTGGCGAAAATGGAGTTTGCGATATGGCGGGGAACGTTGCGGAATGGGTGAACG
>Ga0265299_10004780_pt1 | contig 12719 bp, 16 predicted proteins | sample AusTroGonzalo_MG_4_FD_193485 | JGI IMG/M metagenome (GOLD analysis project Ga0265299, IMG submission 193485) | Bovine rumen microbial communities from tropical cattle in Woodstock, Queensland, Australia - Gonzalo_02 | ecosystem: Host-associated > Mammals > Digestive system > Stomach > Rumen ...
TGCAATGTGATGAAGCGCAAGTTGTAGCCAACACAGAAGAATTTATCTGTTTTTGAGGCAAGGCAGCCCCTACAACCTTCTTTACAACAGAGCCGAACCGCTGATGACGGCGGCAAGGCTCTTTTTTATAGGTAAGAAAAGTAAGGTATAAAAAAGCCCCGCCACAAGCCCCACAGCAGCCGCTGACGGCACACCCCTTATAATTACACCCCTTGCATGAAACCCGCCACAGAGAGCCGCACAGAAGCCCACAGGGGCGATGCACAAGCCCGCTGATATGAATATATTATCACCGATAATGAAGGAACTGCTGCACCTGCAAAGATTAAAGTGTAACAAGATATACTTCATTCCCAGCACCGAGCAGCACCCCTTCAACGCTATGTGACTAAATGAAACCCCTGTACACTTCATATACTACCGCTTATATGGTGAGCTGACAGCATAAAAAATTCTAACAGGTATATCTTGTTATACCAGCCACCAGCACAAAAGCCCCCGCAAGGCTTCACAGCCCCCGCCACGCTGCAAGGCGTATAAGTATATGAAGTTGACTTCAAGGGCATACAGAGCCGAGCAGCAGCCTTCACGGGCAAGCTATGAGCTGGACTTTGTGACGATTTCTTTTTACAGGCAGACGATGACCGAGCTTTTCAGAGAAGGACGGCAGCGGAGCAGCGGAGCAGGCTTAAGCATGGGGCTGATGATAGGGGGAGGGACACCCTTCAACAGGAAGACGAACCTTCAACCGCCGCATTGGTAATATATATCGCGGAAATAGTGAACATTGGGAAATACACACAATGACGGCGCGAAGGTTGAAACGCTGGAAGAAGGGAGGGACACCCCCCCACCCCAAAAAAACGAAAATTTTATGCAGGGCGTACACCGCCCCCACCCTTGACAAAACCGATTTTTCAGAAAAAAATATTTTTTTGATAGGAGGATAACCACGATGAACGAAGTAAAACAAGCTATGATCGACCAGCTTCACGCCAAAGGACTTGACCGAGAACCTTTTCTATCTCTTGTATCTGATTACATGGCATTGTATGAGGTAAGCAAGCAGCTTAAGGAATGTATCCGGGAAGACGGCGCAATGATACATGAGAAAGTACCTTTTAGAGATAAACCCATCAAGAAAGTCAATCCTGCATTGCGGGAGCTAAGGAACATCAATGCGGCAATGCTTAAGCTGCTTAAGAGCATGAATATAAATGCTGCCGCCGTACTTTCTGACGATGCCGAAGACTATATTGACGAGCTTTGACCAGCCTTTAAAGAATGACCTTCCTGCACATCTGCCTTAAGCACGACCAGCACAGCAGCCCTTTGCTCATATTGGGCTGCTTTTCTTTGCTCTTGACTTTTCATTTTTGGCTTAAAATCCTTGCATTATTAGGTATATACCGCATAAATTCTGCATTTCTTTATGTGGTATAACAAGATATACCAGCTACCACGAAGGCGATGCAGATATATAAATTCTGAACATCTGACAGCCGCGAAAATCCTTATATACAGCGGGAAACAGGGCAGAGGGGGAAGGGGGTATATAAAAAACTTTTTACGATCTCGGACAGTCACCGCAGCCCAGTATTCTTTACGCAAAATTCCTAATATAATTTTTTTGGGAAAAAAATATTTTTTTGGGACTACCTGCCGCGATCTGCTGCCGAAGCCTGCTTTGTACATTTTTGTGTAAAATCCCTTAAAAACTTTATGCACATAATACACAAGAAGTTTGACACGCACTACTTGACAAGCGTTACATTATGGTGTATAATAAGATAAAGAAAAGGAAAAGGACACATTGACCACAAGGAGGGCTGAACCATGATGCAGACAGCGGCTATTATTCCCAACACCAGCATTGCAGCTTCACAGCGGGACTTATCCCCGGAGCTTTTCACCCGCTTTGTGGCATGGATTGACCGAAGCGCGAAGACCGCCCGAACCTATATTGTGAACTTAAGGCAGTTTGTCGCATGGCTTCACTATGCCGCTATAACCCGCCCTGTAAGAGAGGACATTATATCTTATAGGGACTACCTTGCAGCAGAGCATGAGGCGATACAGCTTGACGGCAGCGGCTGGAAGTACCGAACCGACCGCAACGGCAACCGCATTAAGGTGATCTGCAAGGCGGCTACTGTTAAAGCCTATCTGCAAAGTGTATGCGCCTTCTTTAAGTGGACGGCTGCCGAAGGTATCTATCCGAATATCGCCGATAATATCCATGCCCCGAAGATTAAGACCGACAGCCACCGCAAAGAGGCATTAGAGGCGCACGAAGTACAGGTGATTGAAACAAGTATAGGAAGCACCACAAGGGCAAGGCTTGAAGCAGCAGAGGCTGCCAAGAAGGACACCAAAGGCAGAATACAGCGCACCACCGAGCAGGGCAAGCGGCTTTATGCTATGTATCTTCTTACTGTGACCGCAGGCTTAAGGACTATCGAGCTATCGAGGGCGAATGTAAAAGACCTTGAATGCAAGAACGGCAGTTACTATCTTTACATTTTCGGCAAGGGACATTCAGAGGCAGACACCAAGAAAGCCATTGCACCGGAAGTGGGCGAAGCTATACAGGACTACTTGCAGAGCCGCACCGACAGTTACAGCGGCAGCAGCCCGCTTTTTGTAGCGACTGGAAACAGAAGCGGCGGCAAGCGGCTTGCTACTACCACGATAAGCACGATGCTTAAGAAGGCTATGCAGGCAGCAGGCTTCAACTCGGAGCGGTTGACCGCCCATTCTTTAAGGCATACCGCAGGAAATAACGCGATGCAGCTTACAGGAAAGAACATATACATCACACAGAAGTACATGAGGCACAGCAGCCCCAAGACCACCGAAATATATTTGCATGACAGCACCGATAAAGAAGATGCCGACATCGCACAGCAGCTTTACAACCTGTATCATGGTATCGAGGCTAAGACCGACAGCAGACAGCAGCTTGAAGCGGCTATGCAGAGCATGAAGCCGGAGCAGCTTGAACAGCTTGCAGCCATCGCTAAGGCGATGCAAATGTAATTGTGCATTTTATCCTTTATGGGCTGATGATCTGACCGCGATCACGCCCACCAGTAAGGCAAGATGTACAAAAACCGCTGAAAACCGAAGACAAAAAGCCGCCTGCATGATCTCGGAGACGATGCGGCGGCAATGGTGAGCTACTATGTATATGAAATATATCTTAAGATACATCTATGAAGGCAAGGAACGCCGAAAATATAAAGGACTGCCCCGCAATTGCTGGCATTGCGAATTGTTAGGACTATGCCGCAGACCCAAAGAAGAGGGCTGGAAGTGTTTTCACGGCTGCATGATCTTGAACAGCCAAAGAGACCGAGAAAGGAGAAAGAAGCATGAGGAATGATGTTATTAACGAGCTGGCAGCCATCGCTGACCGCTACAAGGAACACGGCGTAACCCTGCCGATGCTTATTGACTTAGCAGAAAAAGCCCCGCCGGAGCTGCCCGAACTGGCAATAATAGCAGGTGTAAAACTGGCATTGGCTAACGAGCATGGAACATCGGAAACCTTCACAATTGAAGAAGTGGCAGCCATCACAGGAGAGACCCCCGCAGAAGTCCGGGAGCGTATCCGAGCCGAAGACATACAGGTTATACACCAAACTGCACCCGGCAAGCATAAGCCATCATAAAGGTTATCACAGCTTAGACGCTGATAACATAAAGAAATAGGGCTGCAATGCGCCTACCAAGCTAACAATTGCAGCCCCAACCCACCGAGAGAGGCAGGATTTACCCCATTATAACACAAATCCTGCTGGAAGTCAACACAGGAGGTATTTTTGTATGGGACTTTTTGAAGAGTTTAAGCAGACAGTCGAAACTGATGAATTTAAGGAGTGGCAGAAGCAGCAGGACAAGGAAGATGCACAGCGGCTGCATTGCGATCTGACCACAAGAGAAGGCAAGATAAGACACCTTCTTGACATTCTTGACGATTTGGGCGCAGTAGTCCACACCAACGCCAAGAGGGACGAACACGGGAAACTCATGTATGACGAACACGGCGAAGTGATCTTACTTGACGGCGAGACCGAAGCATTAATCGAGGACATAGCAGGCTTTATAAATCGCCTGCCGAAGTAAAGTAACCAGCAGGGCAGGCAAGGCGCGGGCTTTGTTAGCACCTGCCCCCATTCAGAGAGCGAAGCGGGCTTGCAGTCGAGTGCAGACCTGCTTCATATCTCTTTTTAGAAGCGGCAGATAATGCCGATAAGGAAGAAGCTGCACCTTCCTGCACCCACCGCAGCGGCGATGCTGGACGGCTTTGCAGTTGACTTCAAAGGCATACTATCCCGCATTTTTGCAATTTTTATTAGAAAATCTGAATTTTTAGCATTCTACGAAAATTAGGAACACCCTAACAATCCCGCTGACGATAAGCAAAACGCCGTCACGGGGGGGGAGTATACAGAAGGAGTGACCGCCGATGAAATCTTACTCGGACTATGTACAGGAGTACAACAGTATCTTGAAGAAAGCGCAGACAGACGGCAGCGACTACATTGTAAAGCCCGAAATCTATATAGGTTTGCATTTTCTTGAAGACAACAAAATAACTGAACCATGGAAGCCCGAAGCAGCAAGCAGGCTTCACAACGCCTTGCAGCATTACCCGCAAGCCGAACAGTCCTTATTCATAAAGTGTTTGACTGCCTATTTTGATATGTTTGCAAAGGAGTGACCGCCGATGCCGAATACTGATATACTTTTCTATGATGATCTTCACGAACAGAAGTACAACGATTTGTGCAGCCGCATGAAGTACCTTGACGAATACCACCGAGCCGCAGCCTACCTTTTGAGCCTTGACCGAGTATGCAGGGAACATATAGAAGACCTGTTTGACCTGCAAGACGATGCAATAATACCCGAAGGACTTTTAAAGGGCTGGCAGACAGGAACGAGCAGGAAGACCAGCAGGCTTTGCTTCAACTTGTGGAATGGCAAATCAGAAGACCCGCTGAATTATACAGGTGACGACACAGACAGACTTGACCAATACGATACACACCGATACTATACCCCCGATGAAATCTTTTGTTGTAGCTATGCCCCTTATTACTGGCAAGCAATAAAATTGAGGTATCCCGATTACACCGAACTTTGAACCGAATAAAATTTCTAATTGAACTAATATTGATTAGCTTAATTAGAATTGCATTATATACTTCTTGTGTATCACATACACAAACTACTTGACGAATAGGAGGGAACGCCGAATGCACATTATCACCATTGCCAACAACAAAGGAGGGACGGCGAAGACCAGCACAGCGGCAGCCATCTTGCAGGCAGGTGCAGCGGAAGGAAAGAAAGTGCTTGCAGTTGACCTTGACCCGCAAGCAAACCTAACATTTTCTTTAAAGGGCAGCACACAGAAGGCAGGCTGCTTTGACCTGCTGGAAGGACTACCGGCACGGCAGACGATACAGGAGACGGCACAGGGCATACACCTTATCGCGGGCAGTCGTAACCTTGCAACCCTAACCACCGCCGCAGGCAGCGCAACCCGCTTGCAGAAGGCATTGCAGCCGATAAAGGGGATATATGACCTAATCGTTATAGACACCCCACCAACGGCAGGCGAATTGCTATTCAATGCGCTCCAAGCAAGCACAGGGCTGCTTATCCCCTTAAGGGCTGATGTATTCGGCTTGCAGGGGCTTTATCTCATTGCCGAGACGGTAAAGCAAATCAAGAAAAGCAATCCTGCTTTGACGATCAAGGGCTTTGTGCTGACCCAGTACAACGGCAGAAGCACCCTTGCAAAGACCATGAAGACAAATATCACGGCGAAAGCTGCCGAATTGAGCATACCCTGCCTTGCGGAAATCCGGGAAGGTATTGCAGTACCCGAAGCAATGAGCTTGCAGCAGTCTATGTTCGTTTATGCGCCGAAGGCAAAGCCGGTGCAGGACTATAAGGAACTTTATAATAAAATCATGGAGGAATAAGAAATGAGTAAGAAACTTGATATTGATACCACCAACATTTTTAATGATACAGTCAATGCTGCCGTATCCGAGCCGATACCCGAACCGATACCGAGACAGAAAAGAAGCGAGATGCCGACCGCTGCAATAGTGGAGCAGGCAAGGGAGCAGGGCAGAACGCAAGGCAGGAAGGGCTGCAAAGCGCACCGCTTCAACATGGCATTCAGCCCGAAGGCTTATGACTTCATAACCTGCATGGCAAGAGTACGAGGCGAAACGATAACCAGCTTTGTGAACTATCTGATTGAAAAAGCGGTTGACGATAACGCCGAAATCTACCAGCAGGCATTGAAATTCAGAGACAGCTTATAAGAAGGAGGCTGACAGAATGGCAGAACCCTTGCAACTTTGGGAACGCCTTGCACCTGTATTACTTCATAAAACGGAAGAAGTAGAAATTAAGATAGCTGGCGATCTGACCGAGCAGGAACAAGGAAGAACCCACGATGCACAAGAAGAATACAAAGACACCTTAAGACTGCCGGGCTTATGGCTTAATGAACCAATGAGCCGACAGGAAACAAAAGAATGTATCGACCTTTACCACACAGCAAAGAACATAGACGGCGGCACACCTGCCGACAGCGGCGATGATCTTAGCAACGTAATCAACGAAAGCCTTATACCGAGCGATCAGCGGGAAGCCCTGCTTACTCGGACACGCCAATGCATGAATAGTCTGATACACCTTTATTATTTGGCAAAAAAGGACGAAGACGGGCTTGAAGCAGCGGAAGGGGCTATTTTATACAAAGATGATAAGTCCGAAAAAGAACTTGATATTTACCCAGCAGCAATTAAACACCTTGAAATGCTTGCATTTTTCAAAAATGGATTAACAAAGTTTTTTGAAGCTACATTAACAAGTGAAATAGCCAACGAAGTGATCACAGAAGATGCAATAAGGCAGCCGGGCTTATGGCTGGAAGAACCTTTGACCGATGCAGAAGTAGAAGATATTGACAAGATGCAGGAAGAGCTGCAAGAATTAGCAAAGGGCAGCGAAAAGGACATTGACGAAATCATAAATGTTGCAAGCCCTTATCTTAACAGCTTAATGCACATGATCTACCTGCTTTTCAAGGACTATTTTCACGTTAAGGCAGTCGAAGACGGGGTAATATATCATAAAGCCCCAAATGACGAAAATTTGTATTTTGATATTGTAGCGTATACGGTTGATTTTGCCCTTGACAATTTCTTTATGTTTGAAGACAAGGCTGCCGACAGCGAAGAATTTTATAATTCTGATGATATACCCAACAGACCGACCTTCAAACAGCCGCGACAGATAAAAGACCGAATTGAACGTGTAAAATCTTATGTAGATAAGAAGGCTGAAAATAACATAATATCAACGTTACAGGCAATAATACCTAAATATCATGTTATACCTAATAACAGCATTATGAATGCATTAACAAGCAATCTGATTATAAATGCAGGTGCATTTGACCTTCCTGTAATAAATAAAAAGGGCAGGCGCAAAGAAGTTACCACCTACACCATTGCAAGTTGTGCTATGCTTAAGGATAAAGACGGCAATCTTATCTTATCCAAGCTGACCGAATACGAAAGACAGGTATCCGATGCGATCATGTCAATTTGGGAAGAAGCCTTGAAGAATAACCTTCCTGCCGAGTTTACCGCTGACATGGTATTTCAGAGTATGCCCGGCAGCGGAGAACAGCCCAGCCCCCAGCAGCGCGGCGCGATCACTAAGGCAATTGAGAAGCTAAGAAGTCTTAAGCTGACACTTGATGTTACAGAAGAACTTAGAACGAGAGGCATTATCTCTAACGATGAACAACGCATTTATGACGATTACTATTTATCGGCTGGACGGGAAACCCGAAGGATAAAGAACGGCGGGCAGATTATCCAAACATACATACTGCATTCAGAACCTATTGTGCTATCATATTGTAAGCTGACTGACCAGCTTATCACTACAACGCCGAAATGGTTAGAGGTGAAGAAGATAAAGAAAGGCAAGATTGACACCCAGCCTTTAACAATGAACCAAGAAAGGCAGGCAATCACGGGCTATCTGATACGCCGTATAAAGGTAATGCAGCATGATAATGAAGTAGCCTTGAACAAGAAGAAATACTACGATGCAAAGAGGGCAAAAGAGCCGGACAAGTACCCGCCGAAGGCAATAGAAGACTTTAGAACCCGAAGTGCAGTTATTCTTTTTTCAACTATCTTTGAGACCATCGGAAAGCCTACCCCTACCCGCGACAAGGCACACGATATAAGAAAATTCTGCTTTGATGTATTAGATTATTATACCAAAGCTGAACTTATCCCCGGATACACCCAGCAGAAAAAAGGCAGAGCCATAACAGGGATAGAAATTATGTTATAAGTACACCATACACAAGAAGTATAATATTACATAATTACCACGAAAACCCGCTAATTTTGGCATGGAGCGCGAAACTTTGACGACATGAGCGCGAAACTTTGACGACATGAGCGCGAAACTTTGACGACATAGCAGCGCGAAACTTTGACGACATAACGCCTATTATGCAAGCGGCTTATTTTTGCCAAAATCGCGTAATTAGGCGTTTTTTCTTTGCTTAAAGGTTGATAAAAGTATGTATTTTTCGCCGAGTGTCAAAAATGCTGTATGTATATTGTATGTATTTGAAGTCGCAAAGCCGCCCGCTCTTGACAGCGGCGGCTTGCTATCCTATAATAGATAAAACCCCGCCGAGCAGGTTTTCTTTTTTATAGGCATTATGAAGGAGAACGAAAGGAAGGTGAGAAAATGAGTTATAGCAAAATGAAACTTTTAGACAAGCACTTCAAGGAGGCTGACCAGCATATCAAGACCATACAGCGGGAACGCCGGAAGCTGAATGCAAAGTTGAAGACGATAAAAAGGGAGCTGGAAGAGCTTCAAGCCGAGCAGGACAAAGAAGCCGAACTCGAAGCCAAAGCTGCCGCGATCTGAACCAGCATAGCCTACCACAGCAGCGGCTGCCCTTTTTTTATGATGATGCTTTTTGAAGCTGCTGCTGATATGCTGATGGCGATAACCACGATGCACAACCCGTATTTTATGAATTTTTCGGAAAAACTCGGAAGCATATTTGCCTATAAAAAAGAAATCCAGCTCATAACCAGCGACCGAGAGAGGAAGTATTTATATGACAAGAGAAGAAGCAAAGTCGATGCTTGTAAATGTAGAGCCGGACTTCTTAGAAGAAGCAAAAATGAAGGTAAACGGGCATAAGACATGGATATGCCCGAATTGTGGAAACGGCAGCGGCGGCACAGGTGACGGCATTACCCTTAACCCTACTTCAAAGGGCAATCTGCCGCACTGGAAGTGCTTTGTGTGTGGGCTTAACGCTGATGTGATCGAGCTGTACAAGATATGCTATGATCTGCACGACTACAAAAGCACCTTTGACGAGGTATACAAGTATTACGGATTTACCATAGACGAGCCGCAGAGCAGCCCCACACGCGCACAGAGCGGCGGGCAGACGGTAAGAAGGGATAATACACCACCCCCACAGACCGCCCCGCAGAACGCCGCACAGAGCGTTACGGCGGCAAAGGATTTTTCAAGCTACTATGCGGAGTGCAGCGAACGGCTCTTGAAGTCACCCGAAGCACTTTCTTACTTAGAGGCACGAGGGATAAGCACAGATACAGCTTTGCAATACGGTATCGGATACGATGCCTATTGGAGAAGCCCGACAGCCCTTGCACACGGCAAGAACCCGCCCACAAGTCCCCGGCTTATCCTTCCTACAAGTGCAGCTCACTATGTGGCAAGGGATATTCGCCCCGATGCCGGAGGTAACTTTGCAAAGATGAACGAGGGAAAGCCTGCTTTGTTCAACGCTGCCGAGCTGTGCGACAACCCGCCCGAAGCTGTTTTTGTTACCGAAGGTTACTTTGATGCCTTAAGCATTATCGAGGCAGGAGCTGCTGCAATCGCCTTGAACAGTACCAGCAATGCAAGCAAACTTCTTGACCTGCTGGCAGCATATCGCCCAAATACAACACTTATCCTTTGCCTTGATAACGATGATGCGGGCAGGAAGGCTTCACAGGAACTGGAAGCAGGGCTAAGACGGCTTAATATAAGCTATGTGACCGCAGACATTACCAACGGGCATAAAGACCCTAACGAGGCTTTGCAGGCTGACAGAGAAGGCTTCAAGAAGGCGATAACAGCCGCAGTAAAGCAGACTGCCGCCCGCCCCGATGCCGTCAACGCTTATATTGATGCTATTATGAGCGATGAGATATTGCAATTCAGAGAAGCCAACAACAGGAAGACAGGCTTTGCAAACCTTGACGAAAAGGCGAAGGGACTTTATGCCGGGCTTTATGTAGTCGCTGCAATATCTTCTTTAGGTAAAACAACCTTTTGCCACCAAATGGCAGACCAGCTTGCAGAAGCCGGAGAAGATGTATTATTCTTTTCGCTGGAACAAAGCAGGCTGGAACTTGTGAGCAAGAGCATATCCCGCATGGCTGCCCGCAATGATATTAATACAGCGGTAAGCTCTTTATCTATCCGGCGCGGCTACCTGCCCGAACCTATCTTGAAGGCGGCACAGGAGTATAAAAACAAAGTCGCTGACCGCTTAAGCGTGATCGAGGGCAATTTCTCTTGTGACATTTCCTTTATTGGCGATTATATCAGACGATACATACAGAGGACAGGGACAAAGCCCGTTATCTTTGTTGACTACCTGCAAATCCTTCAACCCGGTAAAGATGATCGAGGGCGCACCCAGTCCACCAAAGAAACGGTTGATACTACTGTGACCGAGCTTAAACGCATATCGAGGGAACACGGGCTGACCGTATTTGTAATATCATCTGTAAACCGCACTAACTACATGACCCCTATTGCCTTTGAGAGCTTGAAGGAAAGCGGCGGCATTGAGTATACCGCAGATTGTATATACGGCTTGCAGCTTCAATGCATGAATGACAGTTTATTCGATAAGGGCGAAGCCATAAAGGAGAAAAGGCAGCGGATAAAAGAGGCAAAGGCAGCAAGCCCCCGCAAAATCGAACTTGTATGCCTTAAGAACAGATACGGAGTGAGCAGCTTTTCCTGCTTTTTCGATTATATCCCCGAATTTGATTTATTCACCGAAGGCACAGCCCCGGCTTCAACAGAGCCGCCGAAGGCAGGCAGAAAGCTATCTGAACTTTGCAAGGAGGCGTTAAGATGACCTTAGACGAACTTGCACAGCAGAACCGCACCACCGAAGCGGGCTTTGTTCCGAAGCAAACCACGATCACGCACAACCCCATCGCGGCGGCACAAGCCATCATCAAAGATAATAAGTTTCGTCATGAAGTAGCGGAGGGCTGCCGCCTGCAAATCCTGCAAGAGCTGGAACAAGGTGCAAACCCCTTCAAGCTGCTGCTGTATGCAGCGGAGGCAATCGGCAGGCTGGACAGCGGAGCAGACACCTTCTTTTTACAGGTACAGCAGAAAATACTGGACGTATACGGCGAAGAAGTGACCGAACAGGAGTATAAACGAGCATAACCCCTTTTTATTGCCTTTGAAAACTCGGAAATGAATTTGCGAAGTGTGGGAAAGTTTCGATTTTTCCGCACTTTTTTCTTTTTCCTATTGCTTTTTCTTTAAAGATATGGTATAATATACACAAGAAGTTTATACAGACACCGACAGAACACAAGAAGCATGAAGGAGTGAAAGTATATCATGACACAGAAAGCACTTGAAGCCCGAAAAGCATATAAAAGAGAGTGGGCGAAGAAGCACCCGGAAAAGATAAAGCAGTACCAGCAAACCTACTGGAACAAGAAAGCCGCTGCCGATGATGCCGGAGCAGAACAGGCTGCACAGGCTGACCCCCAGCAGGTGAAGCAGGGATAAGACAGACCGAGAGAGGGAGGAAGGCGACATTGATTATTATATCCGACTACTTAAGCAAAGGAGCTAACAACGCGATCACGGCGGGAAAGCTGTGTGAGCTGCTTCACATGGACAAGCGGGCTTTGACAGCAGGCATTGAGAGGGAGAGGCGGCAGGGCAGCCCGATCTGTGCGAGCTGTGACGGGCAGAACCCCGGATACTATCTTGCAGACAGCAAACAGGAAATGCAGATGTATTGTGACAGCTTATTCCATAGAGCAGCGGAGATATACAAGACCCGCGATGCCTGCTTACTTACAATCGACAATCTGCCCGGAAAGGAGCTTGCAGCACATGAGCAAAAAGAAAGCAATCAGCAATGAAGAGATTATCGCCGCTTTACTATCCAGCGGCACGATCTCGGAGGCGGCTGCAAAGCTGAACATTACACCCCGAAGCATATATGATAGAATGTGTACAAGGGACTTTAAGGCGGCATATCAAGCAGCTAAGTCCGATCTGATACGAGGCGCAGTATTAAAGATAAATCAGCGGTTGACCGATGCCATAGAAACGGTTATAGAGCTGATGACCGATAAAGATGTGAACCCTTCAACGAGGCTGCAAGCGGCACAGACCATCTTGACCAACGCCGCAAAATTTGCGGAACGGCTGCAATGTGATGAAGCGCAAGTTGTAGCCAACACAGAAGAATTTATCTGTTTTTGAGGCAAGGCAGCCCCTACAACCTTCTTTACAACAGAGCCGAACCGCTGATGACGGCGGCAAGGCTCTTTTTAAAGAAG
>Ga0265299_10004786_pt1 | contig 12715 bp, 12 predicted proteins | sample AusTroGonzalo_MG_4_FD_193485 | JGI IMG/M metagenome (GOLD analysis project Ga0265299, IMG submission 193485) | Bovine rumen microbial communities from tropical cattle in Woodstock, Queensland, Australia - Gonzalo_02 | ecosystem: Host-associated > Mammals > Digestive system > Stomach > Rumen ...
ATGGAGATCTACAGGAAAGACCTTCTTGAAAGGACAGACAACGCCTATCTCGCCACGATCTAGCGTTCCCAACGGCAACTTGGTTGCGTCACATCAGCGATGCGACGTCCGACATCGAAACTGAACCGCGTCCGCGGCATTCTGGAGATATGAAATCATTGCCTGTCATTTCGCCGAACAGTATACCATGCCGCCCCGCGCCGCCGCCAATAGGAAGTCCCTCTCTCTGTTGGCCAATAGGCGGTGGCTATGACGGCGGGCTTTCCCGTAGGGGAGAGGTTCGGCCTCGTCAGCCAGATGGACCGCGGCGGAATCTACGACGCGCTCGGGGTCGAGGATGCCCCTGTCGGCAAGCGGCGCCAGCGAAAAACCGCACCCATTGGCGACGAAGGCGTCCACACGCCTCCAGGCGGAATCTGTACATCGCCTACCCTGAACATGACATCACCATGGGCTATTCCGCTCTGCATCCAAAAACGTATCTGGGCTGCGGCACAATCATGCGTTTCTGCTTCCGCCCGCATTCCGCTTGGATATATCCATGCGCAAGCATTCGGACCTTTCCACAATTCAGGAACGCCAGCATCGACCTTCACGTCAAAGCCCTTTGCAGGAATGCTCGTCATGAACATCGCAGCTATCCGAAGCGCAACCGATCCGGTGTTTTCCAGCGAAACTACCTCGGCGCAGAATCCGGGGAAGCCTGCTGCGAACGTCAGTCGATGCTTCAGGGCGAAACATGTTTCCCCTTTTGAATAGCACCCCCTCACGTCAAGAAAACCCAGCTGTCTGTCGCTACGCCACGAAGCCCGTTCCACACAACTGGGCGAAAGCCACAGGTTGCGACCTTCTGGATCCTTGGCGTTCACCATGCCGGCATAGCGGCCCATGCTCTCGCCATCAAGCGCAATGACAGAGAGAAATGCATCTCCGCCCGTCTCGCATGTCGCTTCAAATCCGCATCCATTCAGAACTAAGGCCCTCTCGGGGAGAGAGTCACACCCCACCCTTGCACCACCGCCATCACCGTGTCCATATTTCTTGCGAAAAACATCGGCAGTCGCCAACGCCGGCGCCTTTTCGGGGTTGCGTTCCTGAGGCGGAGGCCCGAGGTGGAGATCTTCGGCTTTTACGTTAAGCACAGAGAACGTCTCGGTCATTTCACGATACGGTTCGTCACGAATCGATACGAGGCCGTAGTTGCCGTTTTCAGGACACGCTCGCCCCGTTCCCTCTTTCGGATCATCCGACCAGTCGAAGAAACTGTACCCTATCACGGACGGAGCCGCAAGCACACTCTTTACGAAGAGTTCCGTTGCCTGCGCCCGCTCCCGCTGCGTAAAAAACCGTTGCCCGGTCGCGTATGTGCAAGGACAGCCGGAGTCTATCGCCATGAAGCTCCATTCCGTTATCAATATGGGGCGTCCCGACTCAGAGTGCATTTCCGAAAGGAGTTCGCAAATGCGGCGGAACCTGCCGCCACACCAGGCCTCCACTACATTGCGATCGAGGTCTGCGCGGGGATACGTATTCACCGTGAGCACATCGCAATGCTTTCCGCAGACCTTCATGACAACTGGGTGAGCGCCATTGAACCCCGCAAAACGACATCCAAGAATCTGGTGGTTGGGATCATGCCGTCGCACTGCTGCGCAAAGCGTCCCGAAGTACTTCTCCGCCGCGAGTTCAAGGAACCCGAGTTTGTCCTCGCCATGCCCTTCAGCGAAACGTTCAAGCGCAATGCGAGCAGAGTGTCCAGCGCCAAGGCCCTTCACCGTGTCGTAAAGTCCATCCGCAAGGCGCCGTTCCCTCCCTGCGCCCCACCAGAGCAGTTCGTTGTCGAGGAAATACCCGAACAAGTCGGGGTCGTCCCTGCGTGGTGCGCATTTCTTCCGTGCAACACTATCTGCGTATTCCGCAAAACCGGGATGGAACGGATTCGGAAAATAGGAGCAAGGCCCCTTTTTGTCGGGCAAAATGTAGGCATCGCTGTCTTGACCGGCGCAAAGCCCCTTTCCGAATCCAAGCTGCATGTTGTGCATCATGCCGCCGTTCTGGACGAGCCTTTCGTCGCAACCGGAGCCGAGCGCATTGAAGCCCCAGGTCTTCAGGCGCGACATGGCAGACTCCGCCCATGCGTTCCAGTTCGGATACTTGACGTCGTTGTTGCGTCCGTACGGCGCATATCCGAGCGCATCGGAATTGAAGCCCGTGTACTTCACGTGATCTACGCCAAGAAACAGCGAACGCCTTCGCCCGCCGCCCGCAATCCACCAGCGGCCGTCGTCCGATCTCTCAACACGGAGAAAATGGTTCATGCGATGGGCTTTCCTTTTGCGCCAAACGCCCCTATCGGGCGAACGGTGAACTTTACCTCGTCCGGATTCCGTCCAAGGCGGGTCACGGGAAACACGCATTTCACCGCACCGCCGTCAAAACATTCCGCAAGGTGGAACTTGCAAGAATACACCTCCATGCATACGACCTTTTCGCCGGCCGCCTCGGCGCACACCTCGTAGCGGTTGGCGCGAGGCGTGGACGGAGTCGAATGGGCGGGAGGGAACGAAACCTCCAAGGCATCCACCACTGTACCGGCACGCGTCTTTGCGGAAACGCGACGTACGGCGACGGACGCCCCTTTCGGAAACTGCGGCGCGACCTCGGAAGAAGTGCGTGCGGCATACCGATATTCGCGGATTTCCGCCGCAAGCGGCACTTCCCAGTCCGGCGCTACGCGCTCACCGTCCGAATAGGCGAAATCAAGCCGACGCACAACAACGCGTCCGTCAAACACATCGACAAGAAGCCCCTGCCTTCCGTCGCGTTCCGCAAACGGAGACATCGCAATTGCCGCCTTCGCGGTCTCGACCGAATCCTTCCCGCCGGGGATGAACGTGCTGTTCTCGCATCCTGGCAGCGTACAGACATACCTCAGACTCGGCACCTCCAATGCAGTGAACTCATCCTGCCATACGCACCTTTCATCCGTGCAGGCGAGATGCCCGTGTCCCATGAACGCGATGCAGTTCCCCAACGCCGAAAGCGCCGCCCGTGCGCTCCCGTCGTCCTGCCCCCAGGCGTCGGCTCCTCCGACAGTGTTCTTGAGAAGTCTGTGCTGGAGATAGAATAAGGGCCGTTCGCCCGAAAGTTCGCGCCGCATCCGAGACAGCACGTCCTCCAAGCCCGGAATGCGGTTGCCCCATTCGCTCTCCTTGGAGTGGACGGGATGGTGCGCAAGGACGAAACGGAAGCCCTTGACCTCCTTGACCATTACCGGCTCCCACTTCTCGTGAAAGCATTTCTCCCACGCGGCGGCAGGTCCGACAGACGGTATCGTCAGGCGCTTCAGTTCACCATCCGGCATAAGCCCTTTGGATTCACGCCATGAGTATCCGCCCGTGTCGTGGTCTCCGTATATGAAAAGCTTCTCGACGTGGCCGCCGTCGGAGCGGCGATTCCCTGGAAACACATCGTCCCAAGCCGCTCCGACACGCTCCAACTCCGGCAGAAGGCCGCTCGTCGCGAGATCCCCGCAGCAGACGACAGCATCCACCTGCATGCGGTCGAAGAAGCGGAGCGCCTTCCTGAACGGCTCAGTCGAATTGCGAAATCGACCTTTGGCAAGAACGGCATCGCCCTTCACATGGAGGTCGGCAAGGACACCGAGCCTGAGGCGCGGGGCTTCGGAAATCGGCGGGACGGCCGACGGCGAGATGGCGAAAGCCGCCGCAGACGCGATAAAGCCTCCGCGCGTCAGCATCACGGAATCCCCACAGGGCAGACAAGACGAAGGCCGATACCATCCCTTGCGCTCTGTGATTCGTAGTTGCGGTGGGCGCTGCGCGAATTGCCAACGTCGGAAGTATAGCATCCGCCACGGCGCACCCTATAGCGGGTTGACGATGCCGTTCCATTGATCATGTTCGCACCGTCCGCATTGACCTCGCCGTGCGTGATATAGTTCGATACTGAAGACAGATCTTCAAGCCAGAAGTCGTTGCACCATTCCCACACGTTGCCGTGCATATCGTACAGCCCCCAGGCGTTTGGAGCATACGAGCCGACAATGGCAGTGCCGTTTGCCGCCGTCCACGAATGCTTATCCTCGTTGCCGTAGTTCTCGTCCCCCTCGACTGGCGTGCCGCCTTTGTACGACACCCGTCCCGGCAGATTCGCGTCTCCGGAAGCCGACAAAATCATGGAGCCGTCGTTCCAATATCCTTCCGGCGTTCCTGCGCGGCAGGCGTACTCCCACTCCGCCTCGCCGGGCAGCTCGAACAGAATCCCCGTCGTTGCACGGAGCTTGCCTATGATCGAATCTTCTTTGGGCTGCGCCGGATAGTCGTAATCTTTTAAGGTGCTTAAATAGACGTACGGAGTTGCGGTGTTGCGGATTTCCACATATCTCACGCAATCCAGCGGCCGCAGCATCCAGTCCACCTCGTCGAACTGATCCTGTGTCATGTCGGATGCGTTCCTGTAGTGCTTTGCTCCAAATGCATGATAGTACTGTCCTTGGGTCATCTCGAATATCCCCATGTACCAGTCGTGGTCCATCGTGATCGTGTGTCGCCATTCCCGTGCGGCATAGGCGCCTGTCCCCGTCTCGTTGCCGGAGTTGCCCATAGTCCATGTGACGCCGTTTGCGGGGATGCGGCGCATGACCATTGCCGTGGTGCGGTAGTATGCGTTCGTCACGCCACCCGGCAAAGCGCCCTCGCAGGGATAGAACATCGGCTCGACCGTGCCCGTCAGATCGACCACCATGTAGGCTGGCGGCGAATTCGTCGCCCACGCCTTGACAACGGCCCTCGCGGAGCCATCAGTTATCTTGTGCCCGTTCCATGACCTGTCGGGCTGCCATGTCATGGACTTGCCTACGCCGGCCGACACCTTGCGGTTCACATCGCCGGCAAGGCACCACACATTGCTCTCGCCTATCGACACGCCGTTTGTCGTCACGTCGAGCGTAATGATTGCCGGCTCGTCGTAAAGGTCTTAGGTTACCGTTACTTTGCGGGTAGTCGGATTCTGACTCATCGCTACGTTCTCAATGCGCGGCGAAGCGGCAGCGACAAGACACAGCGACAAGGATATCACATTCATCAATTCTTTCATTGACATCGCCTCCATTTTAAAAGACTGTCATGACAAATCCACAATGGGTTGTCGTAATAAGATTACCACCCACCGAGCTACACGACACACATGCGACAGCATCAAGGTTTATTGCGGTTGTCGCTATCGCACTGGCAGCGGGGCCTCTATCCACAGTTCCAGCGACAATGCAGGACGGCGCGGCTAAAGAAGCTCCAGCGCAGCAGATCAAGGCAATGGCGGCAACAACGCCCCATCGTCTCGTATTGCCAGACAAGTTTAGTTGTTTCACAATTCGCCACTCTTTCTGTTATGTACTAGAAGGGTTTGCTCGTTATTATAGCAAATGCAACAGGAAACGAAAGAACCGATTTACCGAAAATAAAGGAACATATTTACCGACAGATTTCCCTACGGAACTTGCCAGGAGTGATACCTGTAATACGCTTGAACACTCGCCGCATGTCAACCACCGAGGCAAAACCGCTAAAATCAGGTATCGTCTTTATGTCCAAATCCTTGTGCGCAAGCAATTCCTTGACTTCCTCTACACGACGCTCGTGCAGTTCGTCGATTATCGAGTGCCCTGTCCCGGCCTTAAACCGTTCATCGGCACGCGACCTGCCGCAACCCATTACACGCAGTACATCTGCCTTCTTTATCCTCTCACGAGCATGGATGCGTATGAACTCCACGGCTTTCGCAACAGATGAATCGCTTGTATTCAGCAGCCTAGTGGACGCCCTGCGCACGACGCCCGCCGCACCGAACTTTAGAGATAGTTCGTCTGGCTTTCTTCCGTCAATGACAGCTGCAAGCGCTTTTGCCGCAAGATAACCGCAACTGTCCATATCCTGCATGACGCTCGTCAGAGATGGCGCACAGCTTTCGCAGATGTCCACCCTATTGTCCACCCCAACGACTGCAATGTCTTCAGGGATTGACAAACCCGACCGCTGACATGCCGAGACAACGAATTCCGCATTAAGGTCGTTCGCAGCGAAAATGCCGCACGGCTTTGGAAGGCCTACGATCCATTGCCCCATAATCCCCAGCCTTCCTACGGGATTGTCGTCAAAACCACAGGAAAAGCAACAGTACGTTGCGGCAGCTCTTGAAACGAGTTGCCGGAATACCGCTTCGCGCTCAACGCTCCACTGCGGATTTCTGCGCGATGGAACGAAAGCAAAGTGCTCGAGACCAAGTCTCGCAAGTTCTCTGAATGCGGCCTCCGCAACAGAGCTGGAATCGCTGGATATGCATACCGTCTTGCTGTTCAAGTTATGTGGGAATAGATCACAAAACACTACCGGAATCCGCTTTTGCGCAGCAATGGCAACTATACTGGTATGTGAACAGCCGCAATCCGCAAGTATTCCAATGGGATGCCAAAGGTCAATCAACGACGCAATGTTGGGCGCGATGCCGTCTTTGTCCTTCGAGTCGAAGAGAATGTGCCCTTTCTCAATCCTTAAGTCAATCCGCCTAATTGCCCATCCCTTCTTGTCGGCATAGCGTTTAATCCCATTCATCAGACGCACAGATGAAGCATCCGCCGTCATTCTGAGCACAAGCACTGAATCGCGTCTATCTGTCGAGGTGCCGATCATGTCAGAGTTTCATTCATGCTCGCCAGCCAGTAGCCTCTTCTCTGTCAATTCCGTCAGACATGCCGACACCCCAGGGACTCCATTCCCCCGCTTGCGCCTATACGCCGTCCCGCGGCGGCTTGGACGCGCCTCCGCTCCTGAAGTCGACGAGCCACCGCCGCTTCCCGTTGAACATGAGCCATGCCGTCAGCGCAAGCAGCAGCACGTCCCGGACAAGCGCATACAGCGTGGAGCCGGGCCCTTCCTCCGACTCGCCGAAGCAACCGCATGAAATGTCGAGGCCACGAACCTGCGCCTGCAAGAGAGCCACGATGAACATCATGAGCATCACCGCCGTCGCAAACGCCGCCTCCCGCGTCCATTTCGTGAAGACGAGCATGGCCCCCACGAGCAGCTCCGCCATCGGCATCGCCACGGCGAAGACCGCCGTCGTGCAAGCCGGAAGAAAGCGGTAGTTGTCCACGGCCGTCTGAAACATCCACGGATCGTGTATCTTGCCCCACGCGGAGTAGAGGAACATTCCGCCCAGGCCCAGGCGCAGCGCCGTTTCGATACAAAGGCCGGCAAGGCCCGTCCAGCTACGCGACCGTTCCATCTACATCCCCTTTCCGTCCGTTTTCCGCACGCCGGCGGCATCGTTCCTGCGGCCGCGGAAGATGGCGACGTACTCTCCCGCCAGGCACTGGTCGTCCAGGGTCAGCTGCAGCCCGCCTTCCTCGACCCTGCCGTCTGGGTACCGCCAGCCGGCGAACTCGGATTCCGCATGCGGCTTCGCCACAAGCACGACCTTCTGCCCCGGGAGGACGACGTCCACCTCGGGCAGCATCTCGACCTGCCCGCGTCCGCGCATCACGGACTCGGCCTTCACGGCGATTTGCACGCCGACGCCGCGCGGAGGAACGAACGAAACGCCGGGGGCCCCGGGGACCGAGGCCTCGACGGCGTGCATCCATTCCCGGCTCATCGCAGGCTCCTCCGGAATGCCCATGTGCCTGGACGCGGCCGAGAAACTCCGCCTCACGCGCCTGCCGTCGGCACGACACCAGTCCACCCACACGCAGGGCGGCATCTCGTTCGGCACCGGCGTGCTCTTCACATAATGGTACGCCTCTGGGTCGTCCTCGTAGGATAGCATGACAAAATACCAGCCGAGCCTCTTTTGCCATGCGCTTATCTCCGCCTCGCCGTTCTGCAGCTCCTGGTGAAACCGCCTGCAGGACGGGCACCTGGGGAGCAGCGCCACCACCACCACCGGCAGGTGCGCAGCCTCCGCCGCATTCGTCGCCGCCGCGAAGTCTGTCGTCCAGACTCCGCGCTGCACTTCGGACTCGACCAGCTCCCCTTTCACGGGGAGCTGGCCGGACCATATCACGCGCCGGTCGCCGGACACGCGCATGTTGTTTGCGACTCCCAGCGCAAGCGACAGCACCGGCACGGCGAACAGAACTCGCCAGTCAAGGCCCTTGAGGAAATCCAAGATGGTGTTCATTGCGAAATCCCAGTGCTGCGCGCCTTGCCGCCTGTCACTCGAAGAGCCAGGTCGAGAGGTAGCGCTCGCCCGTGTCGGGAAGGAGCGCGACAATCGTCTTGCCGGCGAACTCGGGACGCTTCGAGAGCTCGAGCGCCGCCCAGAGCGACGCGCCGGACGAGATGCCGACGAGGAGCCCTTCTTGCGCCGCAGCTGCGCGCGCGGTCGCGCCCGCATCCGCCGCGGAGGCCTTGATGACTTCCGTGAGAAGCGAAGTGTCGAGCACCTTCGGGACGAAGCCAGCACCGATGCCCTGGATCTTGTGGGGGCCGGGCTGCCCGCCGGAAAGAACCGGCGACGTGTCGGGTTCGACCGCGAAAAGCTTCACGTCGGGATTCTTCTCCTTGAGGTACTTGCCCGTCCCCGTGATCGTGCCGCCCGTGCCGACGCCTGCGACGAACGCGGCGACTTCGCCGTTCGTGTCCGCCCAGACTTCGGGACCTGTGGTGCGATAGTGGTAGTCAGGGTTCGCGGGGTTCTCGAACTGCTGCAGGATCACGGCGCCAGGCGTGGAGTCGCGAAGCTCGTTCGCCTTGGCGATCGCGCCCTTCATGCCGGCCGCGCCGGGCGTGAGGACGATTTCCGCGCCGTAGGCCGCCGCGAGCTTGCGGCGCTCGATCGACATCGTCTCGGGCATGGTGAGAATGAGGTGGTATCCTTTCACCGCGCTCACGAGAGCGAGACCGACGCCGGTGTTGCCGCTCGTGGGCTCGATGATCGTCGCGCCAGGCTTGAGGACGCCCGACTTCTCGGCCGTCTCGACCATCGCCAGCGCGATGCGGTCCTTGACGCTGCCGCCGGGGTTGAAGAACTCGACCTTCGCGAGCACCTTGGCCCCGCCCTTGTTGAGCTTGCCGGAAATCTCGACAAGCGGCGTGCCGCCGACTTTCGACAGGATGTTCTTTGCTGTGTTGCCCATGGTGGTTTTCCTTTCGTTATATTATATCAAAGTTTTGGGGTTTGGTTGGTCAGAACTGGTACTGAACGCTGAGGACGAGGCCCGAGCCGACGCCAAGGTTCTTGGCGCTGCCCCTGCGGTAGAACTTGTCGGGGTCGCCGGTCTCGGCAAACGCCGCGACAAGCGTCAGGTTCTTGTTGACGAACCACGCGACGTGTCCGTCCCAGTAGTCGTGGTTGCGGATTCCGTCGCCGACGCGCGCGCCCTGCTTGTACTCGAGGCCGATCGCGACGTTCTCCGCCGGCAGGATGTCGATGTTGCCGAACGCGACCGTGTCGTAGTGGTTGTGCCCGACGACGCCGTTCACCACCTCGTCGGTGTAGAGGAGGCCGGCAGAAACCAGCACCGGGACCGGCGTCTGGGAGATCAGCTTCGTCGCGACGACGTAGGCGTCAAAGCCGTCGTGGTCCAGGTTGAGGGCGTCGACGGTCCGCGAGTTCGTGTACTTGTAGATGCCGCCGACGGCTATCGCCGGCACCCACGAGGTATCGAACGCGTTCTCGTCGAGCAGCCTCAGCTTCGCGCCGGCGTTGTAGGTGTCGATGGACTTGTCGCCGTACTTGTGGGCGTTGACGAATCCGTACCCTGCCGACAGCTCCAGGCGGTTGGCGACGGTGAACGCCGCGCCGGCAGCCCACCAGTTGATGTCCTTCTCGTTGAGATTGACGTACCAGCCGCCGACCTGCGGCTTCGAGACGACCTGGTTGAGGCCGTTCGACCCGCCGCCCTCCCACGGCTGGCCGGCCGTGTATGCGAGCGGGTTGAAGGCAATGCCTCCCGCGCCCTGCAGGTTGTTGAGCGGCACGCCGCCGTAGGCGGTTCCTATTGCGGCGGCTGCGGCGAAAGAGAGTGTTTTGCAGATGTTCATGTGTGTTCCTCCTTTTGTGTTGTTGACGCCGTACATTGTACAACACATCGCCATCCAAAGGGTAATTGGATTTTAATGCGTATGGCGATAGGAACACCCTATGACCTTGCGCGCGACTCCCGGCAGGCGGGGCGAAAGGGTCATTCGTCGAAGAAGTCGCGCAGCCAGCCAGCCCTGCGGCCTTCTGCTGCGCGGCGCATGTCTATGAGGAGTCCGTCGATCGCGTGGTTCGCGAAACGGAGGTTGTCCACCTCGAACACCTCCCCGACAAGCTGCGTCCCCGGGATCGCGGAGACCGGGTCGCCCTTGCTCCTCACGTTGGCGATGAGTTCCGCCGCGCCTGCAACGGAGTCCTTCGGCAGGGCGAGCAGCGTTATGCTGGAGATTCCGGCCGCGTTGAACGTGACGCAGAGAAGCCGCCCCGGATCGGCAAGCTTGACCGTCGAATACGCGGCTATGCCTCCGCCAAGGGAGTGTCCCGTGACGACTATCTTCGAATCGGGGAACGTGCGCCTGACCGAAGACAGCAGATCGGCGCCGTATAGATACTGCTTGGGCGTCCCTCCGCCTCCCTGGTGGACGTCGACGACCCAGTCCTGCATCCAGTCCGCGTCCTCCCCCGGTGCGTTAGACCCCCGGAACGCCACTACGACGTCGCCGCCCTTCTCCTGCCTGGAAAGCCGGGCTCCGAAGCCGATGCCCCCGGAATCCTCCAGGAAGCCGGTGTCAGGCTCGTAGCGGAAGAGCGCCGGCTGAAGGCCGAGCTTTTCGACCTCGTCCGCAGAAAGCGGGACGTAGCCGTCCGGGAGCGAGGGATGGACGCGGTATGCCGCCGAGGCGTGCTCTCCGATGGCGATGAAAAGCGCCTGCCTCTCCTTGTCGAGGTCGTCCCCAAACGAGAGCACCGCCGTCCCGGCCCACGACAAGGACGACTTGACGGCTCCGCTCGCAGAGGACACGGCATCGGCGGACGTGCGCACGACTACGTTGTCGTCACCATATCCGGTTTCGAGGACGCGGCACCCGGACGCCGCAGCCAGAACGATCGACGCAAACAAACCAAGGCGTTTCATGTCGGGAATTATATGTTATTTTGACCGCGCAGTCAATCGCGTCGATTGCCGGCGTGCGCCAGCCCTCCTCCGGGGCGACGTCGGGTACGGCGGCGACACTACTGCGCGCTCGTCACGAACGACGCCAAAATGGACGCGTCGGCGATCTCGCAGCTCTACCGTGACAGGGGCGACTGCGAGAACAACTTCGACGAGTTCAAGAACCAGTGGGGATGGGCGGGGTTCACAACCCAGAAGCTGAAGCCGTGCAAGGTGATGGCGCGGCTCATCGCGATCGTCGCCAACTGGTGGAACGCGTTCTGCCGACTTGCCGACCCTGACGCCCACCGCGAGGCGACAACTTCTCGCCCGGCGTACATGTCGATCATGGGACGAATCGTCGAGAGCGGGCGAAAACGAACCATCCACCTCACTTCCACCCATGCGGAATCGGAACTGATCCAGCGGGCTCTGAACGCTGTCGCGGCGTTCTTCAGATGGCTCGGTTCAATTGCCGAGCAGTTGGACGAAAAGACGCGATGGATGCTCGTCGTTCGCTGCGCCTTCCGCAGAATCCTGCTCCCGGACCCCGCTCTGAAGCCCTTTTACGCGCTCAAGTAGCGCTTCGAAGATGTTTCACGCAGGCGGAACCCGGCATTGCAAGCGATGCCGGGCGGGGGCTTTGTCATGCCGCAAAGTGGCAAACTCGGGTTATAACAAATAACCGCACAAAAATCAATGATAAATGTAAAATAATTGCAATTACCCCCCGAAAATATCAAAAGACCACTTGCGGGAAGTCTGCCAAAATGGTATAATATCAAACCTTGATTCCTCGGTTGCGAATGTCGGCCAACGTGCGTCAGCAAGTCAGGCGGCTTGCCGCGTCGATCTCGCGAAGAGGGGTTTTTGCAATTACCTCTATATAAAGTTCTTAGGACCCGAAATGTTGTTAAAGGAGACACCGTAATGGATGGAGCTATGTATGCACGGATGGTGCGCCTTTGGACGGCGGGAACACGGATGGCGTGTTTTCTCGCCGTGGCGATGCCTTTCGCCGCGCTTGCCCGGACGATCCTCGTGCCGACTCAGCCTGTGTCGCCCTATCTTGACACCGAGGTCTCGACGAACGTGCCCATCAACAAGGCGGACATCAGCTATTCCGACCTGAACTTCCGATTTGACGGGACGCCGACAAACAACCTCGAACTGGCATTCGGGACCGACGCGAACACGAATGGCGTCCTTGACGCAGAAGAAGTGGGGGGCCGGTTCGGCTGGCGTGCCGGGCGTTATTTCATCGAGAATGCACAGACAGGCGATGTGTTCGATGGAGATGCATTGAACTCATCACAAAGCTTCTCCGTTGATATGCATCTGGAGGTGCGATACAGCTCGCAGCAAGTGAGGAAGGTCGTGGTGTCTGGCGTGAACGCGGCGGAGTTCGGCGCTCTGGCGACGAATGTCCCGCCTGCATGGATATGGCGACGGGAGTGGAATATGATGCGGGCAACCCGTCGCGGCACGGAGCCTCCGTCCGACTGGATTGAATACAGCGCATCGCATCGCGGGTTTGCCATAAGGATGAGGTGACGCCATGCT
>Ga0265299_10004787_pt1 | contig 12712 bp, 12 predicted proteins | sample AusTroGonzalo_MG_4_FD_193485 | JGI IMG/M metagenome (GOLD analysis project Ga0265299, IMG submission 193485) | Bovine rumen microbial communities from tropical cattle in Woodstock, Queensland, Australia - Gonzalo_02 | ecosystem: Host-associated > Mammals > Digestive system > Stomach > Rumen ...
GCCGACCCGACCTTTCTCATCCACTTTGTAATCAATCGGTATGGTTGTGAGGGGCATCAAGCCCGCAGCGAAAGCCCTTGCTGTAGCTATGGTACGTTGCTTTGAACTGGCGCCGAAATAGATGTCGGCACTGTCTAACACAAAATGCTCGTTGTCCAACCACAAGCGACAATATTCACCGAACAAAGTCTCCAAGGCACCGCCTCTCAACGTGAGATAGCTGCCTGGTACCGACCAATTTATCCATTGGTACCCGCATCCAGTCATCTCGTTCATGGTTAGGACGTATTGCTCCAAAGGTGCGCGGACGCTATGGCGGCTAAGAATGGTAACCTTCTCAAGAGAGAGATCCTTCTGAGCGTAAATGAAGCTGTTAACGCACAGCAGCAGCGTGATGAAAAGAAATCTAAGTTTATTCATGATAGTATTATTTATGCGAAAAGTAGTTCACTCATAAAAAGCAAAAATACAGAATTTAATTGTGCAAAGTGTTGTTTTGGAACTAAAACATCAATTTTTCTGACATTATCCCAGTTTACACTATTTACACCAACTTCATTCTTAGTGCCTATTTTGGCCAGACATACATTATTGTCACTTTGGGGCCCATAGCAATAATTTATAGATTCATTCATATAAGACACTGTCTCATAGTATCTATGTTCTTTATGAGTATCGTGGTCAAGAAACGACCTGTGACATATTATACATGTGTCTGTCTTTGATACTTCACCATCAGGAGACCTATATGAAGTAAAAAATGTCGAGTTCTTGTCTGAAGGATGGCAAAAATGTGTGGTGTCCTGATATTGTACACGGAGCTTCCCATCAACACAAACCTTTGTTTCATGGGTTGGTTCAGGCTTTGTGAGATATTTGTTTAGGTTGATATAGAACCCCCAGGCAGGGAAACCGCCAAATAGAAGAAATCCAATGATTCCTATGAAGAAAGACGAGATTTTCTTCTCTTTAAAACTGTTGTAAATCACAGCCAAGATAAGGCCTATGGATATATAGCCCAGCACTATTATTTCCATACGTAAAAATACAGAAGTTTCCATAATTATTATTGTTTTGGTTTTTCATGTAATTATTCAATAACTTATTGACCATTCCCATGTTATGTTTGACATTGCGTCAAAAAAGTGCTTTTCTTTATGTGTATAGTGATCTGTAAATGGTTGGCCACAATGTATGCAAATGTCATTCCTATATGCTTTCTTGTTGGCAGGTATTCTAGCTGTGAAGCAGAGGGAGTTCTCGTCATTTGCATCACAAAAATGTATTGTGTCTTGATATTGGATCATTATTGCTCCTTTTTCATACAACTCAATTTGGTTGGAAGGTTTAGGATTACCATAAACCTTGTTTGTTGCTGTATATATGACACTTATGGAGCCATAGGAGCAAATGGTACAGAGACCCACCAGCAGAAACAGTAAGACATAATTCAGAACTTTATTTTCTAGCGGATTAGTTCTATCGAAAATGTTCGGTATAAAAGAGCAGAGGAAATAAAACATAGCAATTGTTGGAGCGAGTACAAGCATGCTATACATTAGTATTATAAGGACTGAGATAGTTGTTCCCATAACGGTTGTTTTTATTTGTAATATTATTGTCTATAAGCCATGTTGAATATGTTTTTTTTATTTGTGTTCCATTTTTCTTATTGCTTTTTCTTTATCTTTAGAGGGGATATCTATGTATAAATCTATCAGTGTCGTAAGAGAAATGCTGTTTTACTATTTTGCCTACAAAACCACTTCTATAACATATTGCTTCGAATAACTCCATAACATGCATCCGATGGTTTGTATCGTACTGGCAGCAAGAATGTCGCAGTAATCCTAAAGTTCAGGCCATATCGTCTGCCTAACGTTTCGTGATCCAAATCTCCCCATCCGTACATGTTTTCAACCTCTTCTTTCATTTCTTTTTCTGAAAAAGTGTTGCCGTCAACAATACAACTCAAATCGAGTTTCATAATATAATAGGAATCGACACAGCGTTTCCTTGGAGAAAACAAACTGCCACAATTATAGAACTCTTTGTGCCAAAAACCAACTCCAAAAGCCAATCCTCCAAAGTAATCCCGAACTGTAGATCGTGTTGCGTCCACATGATACTGACTATAGATAGTCCCATCACTGTAGTATCGTTTCCAATTCATCTGTCCTTTTATTGGGATAAAGAGTTCAGGACCTCCAAAAAGATAGACCTTAGAATTGCTGTTACACATCGAAGTAAGGTTCTCACGGAAGTGCACATCCTTATAATAATAAAGGGGCACAAACACTTCCACTCCTCTCAGAAAAGCCTCGTAATCATAAAATGCAAAATCTGCTGTTGTGTAATTAAGCAAAAACACTGTCCTGAAAGACTTTTTGGCACCTCGTGCAGAACACAGCACATCCAATCCAACTGAGAAGTTCTTCATATACTCCCATTCAACAGTAATTCCTCCACCTGTCGAAAGCGATGGCTTGTTTATAGCCGTCTTTATTGCGTCATATAACATATAGTTGTCTGACATTATACCTTTGACACCAACAGTAATGGGGAAGGTGCATGGAAGATGGGCTGCAGAGCCAAGTCCAAGAGGACTTTTGTAGGCAGGTTGTCCTTCTGCGGCAAGCCCAACAAAACTAGCCAAAAATAACAACAGATATAATCTAGCGTTTTTCATTTTATATTTTTTTATTGGTTTTCTTCATGCCAATTATCATATTCTGCAATTCCGTCCACGTCTTCAAAAACAAAGACTGAGTGAACTGGATAAACATTATCGGGAACGATTGGATCCAAATAAGCAACAATCTCGTACCCATACCTGTAATCTTCAATACCACGGTCTGATAACCTACCTGATACAATCACTTTGTGGACAGGTGTTCCTGGAGTATGAATGATATCAGTGAAATAAGCCGTAAAAGTGCCTTCGTCTCTGACACCAGTGACATTTACTGGATAGATGGTGCGATGAACATCGATGCCATCCGTATGGAAGCAATGCAAATGGGCAAGTCCAATATACTGGTCTTCAAATTTGAAGTATCGGTAAATGGGTGTTAATGTACCCACAGGCGGGCCATCCATTCCTTCTATCTCTACTTCGACATACTTGTGCTGTGTTGTAAAACTACAACTCAACAAAGGAGGAACATCTCCAAAAAAAACGTGTTCTTCACCGAACAAACGGAGTAGTTTCTGAGGCCAATCCCATAGTAGTTCTATTTGTTGTGGGTCGTTTTCTAGAACGGATTCATTAGAATCTTTCAAAATGGGTTCTTTCTTACAAGACGTACAACACATTAAGGAAAGAAAGCATACAATGAATACTTTAAGCAATACGTTTTTCATTTTCTTAATCTCCCTATTTATTGATTATACACTTTCTTACTATTCTTCTCCCTTCGTGATTGAGAACAAAGAAATACAATCCATCAGGGAAGTTGTTCATATCCAAACTTATAGAATCGTTTTCCGATATGCGATAGTAATTTCTTTGCCATACTTCACGGCCATAGCTATCGAAAACTTGTAGTTCAAACTTCCCGATTGCATGATTTAAGCTTAAATTGCAAAGGCCGTTATTTGGATTTGGATAGACATCGAAATCATCCATGATTTGGTTGTCTTCAATATCAAAGTAGGTTGTTCGGTACCAGGTGGCGTTTTCTCCAGAACCACACCTATTGTAGGTTATGGCCGTTATCTCAATTGTATCCAATGAGTATGCATATAATACTAGGTACGCTTTAAGCCCTCCATCGAAAGGGATGAGTTCAAAGCCGTTAGTATAGCTCATTGACCAATGAACGCTGTCGACACTACACAATGGGTTTTCAAATACAATTCGATATTCATATTTCGTGTAAGCTTCTTCTGTTCCTGCAATTGGAAAATGTGTACCTACAATGTGGAACAAAGGTTCGTAGTCGATTTGAAGATTGAGCGTGACAAGGCTGTCACAACCCTGATGGCTCACATAATGATGATCGTACTCACCAGAATATATATACGGGTTGCCGTTCCACACATATTCCTCACAACCCTTGTCCTCAAATTCATACGTCACGTTATGAGCGATTGTAAGATGCATGGTCACGAGGCTATCGCACCCATAGTTGGTTGGAATATTACATGAATAATCACCACTTTTTGTGTAGGTTTCGTTGTGCCACACACAATACTCACATGACAAGGTATCAAATTCATAGTTTGCTAGGATGTTGACCGAAAGATATGTTGTGTCTGTGCAACTGAAGTTATTCAATCCCGCAACCATCATAATGGTATATTCACCGGGAAGAGCGTATGTATGGGTTGGAGAAAAAGAATAGGATGTCTGGCCGTCACCGAAATCCCAAAAAGCATCCCCACATGAAACTCCAGTGCCATCGGGATTTACACCATCGTTCGAAATGGCACTTTGGTTGATGAAATGGAATCTTTGTGGACAATCTGTTGCTTGGACGAAGAAATCGGAGAGAGGATACCTATATTGCACATGGGAATGGAGGTCGAAACCACAATTTGGATTCTCGATAAATGAAACATGGCATTGTAATGTACGATTCCCACCAGCCGAAACAGACACGGATTGTCTATTTGAAATCGTCTGCGACTGATTGTCTTGCCAAAACCAATCGTAAGCAAATCCATCAGGAGCCGTATATGTGTATTCCGCAGCATCACCACAGTCTTCGATTGAAATAAGTTTGTTGGCACATGAGAGAACGAAATAAGCATAACCGAAATGAGCACCTTCTTCACAGTCATAAGTGGTTAGACGTACACGGATGGTCTGACCATGGAACTCGGAAATATCGACACCGACATTCGTCCAATCTTTCCACAAGATCATATCGTTGGTATGCCAACCTAATGATGCGTTTGCAACGAAATCGGCTGATAGGCAATCAGGATCGATGGGTTGGTTCTGAATATTCAAAATGTCGAATTTGAATCTGGGTTGATGTGATGGAATATGATTGGGATCTTGCATAACTGCAGCATATTTAAGTATCAGCAAGTCAAAATTGTTTGTGTCAACTACAATGTCGCATGAAATGCTTTCAGCTTCTGCGCCTATGTTTTCATTACCCAACTTTATTGAATAACTTTCTCCTGGTGGTATCATAAAAAGGCCACCGCCAGTTCTCGGGTCTATTCCTTGGTGTGTGATTACCGTATGACGACCACTCACGATGCCAGTGTATTGATATGGATTGTCATAGTCTCCATAATATCCATGTATAAAAGAAGCGTGAAGATTTGACAAGTCTATGCAATTAGAACTTTGTGCAAAGCCATAAGGAGATGCAAGCAACAGAATCATCATAAAGATTGCCGCAACTCTCATTTCAGATTTCTGATTATTAGTCTTTTTCATTTTACTATTGTTTTGATTATTATTGAGTTAATTTGTTTGCTGTCCATTTTTCAGGCCTTCATCTATTAAGAATCGAAAATGCTCCAATTTCTATCACTTCATCTGTCTAAATTCTTTTACGGCTTCATACGCATTATTCACCTCACGAAACTTATCACCGGCGCGTCTGCGGACTTCCTCGCTGGAATTGACACAACGATCGGGGTGACATTCCATCGCCAACTTACGATAGGCTTTCTTTACTTCCAAGTCGGTGGCATCGGAAGCAATACCCAACACAGAATACCAATGGTTAATATTTTCTTTGGCCATACTTTGTTTACGTTCTTTTGTGCCATTGGATTGATATCCGCCTGTGCTTTGGGACTGAGAATTTGAAGAGAATAGGTGTTCGGTGTCGGCATTCCTCTGACCATTAATGAAGAGTGTCAAAATCTCGCCGATGAACCACACCAAATATGCGGGACCTAAACCCCAATAATACGCAGCGACGACTGCCAAGATAAATACAAACGTGCTCATAATGAATTGCTTTAGATTTTATTCCAATTAGTTTATTATTAGCTTTCAACATAAAAGAGATTCTCTTTTATAGAAATCTACCAGCAAATCGCATTGTTTTTTGAGCAATTACAAAAAAAACGTGCCTGGAGCATTAAATAATTCAAGAATTATCGTATTTTTGCCACGAACAATTAGCAACTCACATAATGAGCGACATTTTCATCAGTTACCGTCACAAAGACGACGACTACAATTGCGAGGGCTTTTATATCGCAAATCTTTTAGCAAATTCACTAAACTTCGATGGTTACTCTGTCTTTTTTGACAAATCCTCAGAGAAAGGAATACCATTTCATGGTAAGTGTGAATCAGAAATCAAGAATTGCAAAGACTTTATTGTAATTCTTGACAAAGACACATTTCAACGCACATTGAAAGGAGAGAAGAAAGAAAGCGATGGACTAAGAAAAGAACTGAGTATCGCTGTAGAAATTGCAAAAAGCGAAAAAAAGGGAAAGAAATACTTTCGCGTCGAATTGCCTGACTTTATAATGCCAGATGACTTGCCCGAGGATATAGTTGGTATCAATGATTTTGATTGTATTAAATATGATGAGGAAGACGATTTTGACAGTTTTAACAATTTCTACCAAAAGCTCACTCCTCATTTGAAGACCCGTCCTCCCATTAAGAAGTTACTAAAACCTTTTTGGCCGTTGTTGTTTGGGATAGTTATAGCTTTGATTGGCGGAGGTTCATGGTATGCGTGGAAAACAAGCAATAAATTAGTCAAAAATGAACTCGAATTAGACTCCATAAAACAAAAGACAGAAGAGCCAGTCTTATTGCTTGTTGGCGCAGGCTCATTAAAAGGATTTTTTGAAAACAAAAAAGATGCCCCTATACCTATAACCACAAGCAAAGAATGGGTTTATATTCCCACATCAACCGGAGCTGCATTACCAATTATTTCCAAAGAAATAGATGTCAAACAAAACAATGGCAATGACAAATCGCGGCAATATAATCTGGTAGTTTTTTCTGCAATAAAAGCAGAAGACACTGATATTATATCTGATTCAACAACTAGAGAAACGTTTATTGATAATATTGGTCATGTCATTGGGGTAAAAATTGGGAGCAACGATCTCAAGATTGTATTAAAAAAAGACAATTACTTTAAGGAATTTCTTGGTGCAGACTCATTGCTAACTCCCAAGGTTTTGGCAGAAATAATACAAGACACAAACGTTACCGTATACACTACTAGCAATAATAATGGGAACAGAGGCATTAGTGGAACATTTCAGAGATACAAAGAGGTTTTGCTAGACTTTGTAAACCTAGAAAAAATTCATTGTGAAGAGTTCATCTCTAATCAAGTATTCAGTTCATTTAACGACAGGAATCCTTTTGTTATCCTTGAAACCACAACATTCACTGTTGACACTAACGATATCAGTGCAGAATGGTTTAGCCTTCCTATGTACTATGACTCAGCCAAAAAAACAAAAATACAGAATGACCTGTATATTTATTTTGTCGCACACAAAAAACAGCAAGGTGCCATTGCCGAATGTTATGTTCCCAAACAAGTTCGCAATTTTCTAGAAATAATAGGAGACACTCTTCCTGACGACAAAGCCCTTCGGTTTACGAAGGGCAGAATAATCCAAGAGTATTCATCGGATGGAACATTTATTCCATATGAGAGACCGAAAGATTCTCTACCTAAAATCCTTCCAAGATAATTCCCGTCCGCAGTTGGGGCAGAAATGGTTGCTTGGCTCGATGACTTCACCACAATCAGGGCAACGGTACATGCTATTGATGTTCACAATGCGATAACCCAGTCGTTTGATTACTTTTATGGCATGAGTGGCCATGTCTATATCATATTCCTTCTCGCCATCAGGCAAATCTGAATAAGGAACTAGATCGGGATGTAGTTTCTTTGCATCGTCACGCACAACTCCGTAAGACCATCCTTCCTTCTTTCTCTTGACGGCCCAAATATCATGAACATCTTGTGCTATGGTTTCTATTAGTTCTTCCAAATCATCGTCCAATTTAACATTACTGACATCTATGGGCTGTGGATTGTATTCTTGTGGGAAACGTTTGATGCGTGCCGTGACCATATAATGACGAGACTCCCCCCATGCGCTTTCAAACTTGTCCAAATCGTATACAGCTACTTCTTCCTGAACCGAAGGATTGTATATGCTAACCTTGCCAATTTCTTTGTCGACCGAAAGCACCACCACGGCATGATTAGGATTGTCCTCAAAGCTAAAGTCTTCAGAAAAAATGTCTATCTCTTTGCCAATGAGCGTATCTCCGTTGACTACAACAATGACCTTGTGGTCTTTTAGGGCTTCTTCTAATTCATCAAGAGTTGCATCGAAACGTCGATGGACAAGGAAGCCTTCTCTTTCTAACAGTTTGCCCATATTATAAAGAGGTGTGCCTTCTCCGCGCAGCCAATAATTATGCCGCGATTCTTCAGCCAAAGTGCTTTCTTCTATTTCTTTTCCAAATAATTTCAGTATATAGGTTTCGCATTGAAAGTCGCATAGGTTTTGTCCATCATCAGCAGCCATACTGCTAATGGGAATAAAGCTACCATAGTCTTCCATTTGTTCATTAGTATAAGCCATACGCCGATGTGCGACCACCATTTCTTCAAGTTCTGGATTGACAGCAATAGCCATCATTATCTCAGCTGTTTCTTCCACAGAGGTTTGACCTTGCAGGAAACGTTCCATTATATCATTTGTGATTTTCATAATTCTGTGTTATTATTCATTTATTTCTTATTGGATTATGTTATTAGAGTCTCTAATTACAGGTTTTCTATCACCTCTAAGTTGGAAAACTTGTCTTTTCGGTCATTCTTGACATTTTTTCTTGCAGCTTCTTCTTTTTCGATACGGCGCTGTTCGCGTGCTTCTTTTCGTTTCTCTTTTTCATCAAGTTCGGTCTCACGTTTAGCGATTTTCACCAATACTTTGTGTGCTTTTACGAGCGCGTTCTCCAAATCATCTTGTTTCATCCCTAAAGAATGAGCCATTGTTGAAAGATCTTTGTTGCTGAAGAAGAATTCATTTAACAAGCAAGCTTGTTCGTCAATTAATTCAAATTCATATTTTTTGAACAGGCTTTTACAACGGATTCTAATCTCAGGTAAAGCTACTTGAAGCAACTTGTTCCAAGCGCGATTATAATCACGATAGATATCGTCTTCTGTCTTTCCATGTTTTTTGGCTAAATTTTTCACAGGAACTTCTTCTATCTTGAAAGTTCGAATAAGGTCACGATAATAGGCATTGCCGATCTTGTCAATCAAAGAACCAAGAAATGATTCTGCCCAACTCGAAGTGTTGGCTTCCTTATTGATTTCATCAGATAATTCAATATTGTCCTCGCCATCGACTATTGAATTATCATCGTATGCTTCATAGATGTATCCTAATTCAATACTTAGTTCGTCACAGATCTTTTTTCTGTGTTCATTGCAAAAATTCCGAACGGTACTGTAAAGGTATTTCCTCAAGTCATCAATTTCACGCAATTTTTTAGGATCAGTGTTCGCGAGTACTTGTTCTGCAATAAAAAGCTGCTCGAATACATCATAAATCTCCGGGAATCTGCCTTTGTATATATCATCCGCAAAGCAACCTCTAACTGCATTCTTTATTGTTACATGATAAGGGTTTTTGGGGGGCTCGTTTCGAATAATATCCTTGCCGCCTTTTACTTCTTCGACTTCGCCACGTAACAATAGCCGAAGGCATCGGTTGCGGAGCCTGTCATCTTTGCTAATGATACCTTCTATGAGTTGTTTTTCTCTTGCGTTCATATCCTTAATTTCAAGTTTGCATTGCAAAAATAGCAAAAAGGAATACAAACTGTATGTTATTTGGGAAAAATAGTTTTTCATTTTTATAGAAAAAACATGCTCGCAACTGATAGAAATCATGAAACAATATCCTCTTTATGATAGAAAGCCATGATAACATGGTTTCAGAGAATACTATTAAGAACGTAAAAATCAACAAAAAGATGAAAACAACAAAAACCCTTTTAACTGAAAAAGACGATGAAAACTTATGCCGTGTAAATTGTGAAGCCTACATTCTCAAACGTCGCAACATCGAGTTCAATCCTGAAAATCTTTCGTTAACGGTTCGAGAAAACTATTGGTTCAAGAACGAAGGCACACCGCTTCATGCCATTGGTCAATTGTTGGTAAAGCACAACCTTCCGATAACAAGGAAATACAACTCCACCATTGACGACATTGAGAAATGCCTCTCTCTTGACAACGACATTATCGTGGCCGTCAACACTAATAAGCTTTATGCCGAGGAATCCACAATTGATGAAGGTGTCAACCATGCTGTTGTCGTCAACGCTATAGACACTAACAATGGTACCGTTAACATTTACGACCCTGAACATGAAAAGGAAGAAGTGATTCCCATCGCATACTTCCAGAATGCTTGGAAAGACTCCTTGAATTACATGGTGCGCGTGCTAAGGTCAGTAACAGAGTATGCCCCTGAACCTATCAATGTTGATGATATCACCATAAACGACGACCTCAACGAGCTTTGGGAAGCCATTGCCGAGAATCTCCACGATGTGTGGGCCAAACAACGCATGAAGGAAGGTTGGACATACGGCCCAGAGCGAAACGATAGCCTTAAACAGCACCCCGATATCCTTCCTTATTGCTTATTGAAAGACAGTGAAAAAGAATACGACCGCCTAATGGCTCAGAACACTTTGAAATTGGTGCAAAAGCTGGGATTCGTTATCAAGAAACGATGATTGAACTCTTTGGATTCAGTTGACCGATTTCTTATTATGGTTGAGGATTTAAACGTTCTTCAATGGAAGTGACTAGTTTGGACAAGGAATAATCAAAATGATGGATGTTTTTCAATAATTTCTCGACAAACTCATCGTACAATTCATTATCTTTGTCGTATGGCTCATTGTCCAACAAAATAGGAATAATGTGTTTATCATATTTGCGGGCTATTTCAACTTCTTTATGTACCCATTCCGATTTTTTCGCATTTTTTGAGTAAAAATACACAAATGTCTCACAGTCTCTGATGGCATTTTCAATCTCTTCTGAGAAATTTTTGCCAAACCTTATTCTCTTTTGGTCTATCCAATAAGGAATCTTCTTTTCTTCAAAGCATTTGCAAAAATAATTGTCAACAATAAACTCATCCTCCCTTGCATAACTGACAAAAGCATAATAGTATAAATCATTACATCCCATTTTCTTAGGCATACTGTCACCTTCCTCGCAAACGATGGCAGAGCGTTGTACTGCAATGCGATGAGCATAGTCTGGGGTTTTGTTCCTCAAAATCTCTCCGATGAAAGCCCCTGCCAATGCATCGCCCGCACCTACGTTGTTCTCCACATTCAACGGCATAGTAAGCGACGACATGGCATATTTATTATTATGTTTTTCATCTCTCCAAAATATCGAACTACCGTCTTCACCCATGGTCACAATTAAATACTTTATATTCTTGCATTCATTCATGAGCTTCAGACACTTTTTTCTTTCACTTTCACGACTTTTGATCTTGAACAATTTACAAAGATATCTCAATTCATCAAGATTGACTTTCAATACATTGCATCTACCGACATATTCGAGAACCAAATCCTTATCAAAAAGATCTTCTTTGTTAGGGGCAGGATTTGTGCGTAGGTTGACGTCATATATTAGCAGACTATTTTTATCTTTAGCCACTTCGTCCAAGAATCTGCCGATAGTATCTTTGGAAGTTTTTCCACAATAACTTGCAAGCGTACCAAAATACACGGCTTTGGTTTGATGCGCTATCTCGGTAAGATCATCAGTATAAGGGATTTCGGACCACGCAGAGTCCTTGTCGATGATGTATTCAGGGTTATTACGATTACCATCTTTGTATTTGACTTCTACAATGGCTGACGGCTTGTCATTAATTGTTGTTAATCGTGACTGAAGTTTATGTCCCTTCTCGATTTTTTTCTTGATTTCTTTTCCGTCACTTTGATCGTTAATGGCACTGATAACCATTCCGGTCCAACCTGACTTTGCTGCATGGTATGCGAAAATCGTTGGTGCACCACCAAGTTTCCTTGTTTTATGCTTCTTTTTTTTATCCGTGAAACGATCCAACAACGCCTCGCCGATACCGACTACATAATTTTTGTTTTCCATGACTTTTCAATTTTTAGGGATAATACCATATCCTATTCCATGAACAGCTAGTGCTGCAAAATGGGTTTTTAGAAGACCTGCTTTGTTCTCATTGCTGAACCTCCCGAATAATATCATCGACAATATACAGGTCGCTAAATGTGTACAAGAGTGTCGAAGGGTCATGCAACCGCTCGCAAGTCTTAGACGTGTAGAATAAATCAAGGGCATGCTCAGAAGAGATATTGAGCCTTTCAGAGAGAAGGGTGACTATTCTGCCAATCTTGTTCCATAATAGTAAGTCGCTCAGCATGATTTCAGATATTATAGGATTCTACAAACACAAGACATTTGTCAATGACTTTCTGGTTGGTAATGCATAGCTGGTTATTGGGTTGGTGTTTCGACAATTCACGCAATGCGGTCTCCAATGGCATCAGATTAGCCATGTAAGCCTCAACGGTGTCAATCACGCGGTCGTTGGCCACACCACCTTCTATGACGTCGTAATGTTCGATGTCATCTCGCCCTACCCTATTAGCCACTATGAATTGCAGCCATTCATTATCATATTGTTCAAAACGATAGTA
>Ga0265299_10004789_pt1 | contig 12709 bp, 7 predicted proteins | sample AusTroGonzalo_MG_4_FD_193485 | JGI IMG/M metagenome (GOLD analysis project Ga0265299, IMG submission 193485) | Bovine rumen microbial communities from tropical cattle in Woodstock, Queensland, Australia - Gonzalo_02 | ecosystem: Host-associated > Mammals > Digestive system > Stomach > Rumen ...
TAAGTAAATGCACTAGCATTAAACGACGTTGCATTTATCCATAGAGTATCAGGAATATATGAGGTCGGCTGATAATAATAATTAAAAGCAAATTCTCCAATATAATCCAAATTGTTTAAATCATGAAGATTAATATATTCAATTCCACTACGTAGAAACGAACAGTCCGAAATATATTTCATTGTTTTTGGAAAAAAAACTTTTTTTATGTTTCTAACATCACAGAACCCTATGCCAGATCTGTTATTTTTCAATTTCTGTCCAGGGATGGAATCTACTGATTCTCCTAAGTATAAACACTCAATATCTGTTCTCGTTCCATCAAATTGAGCGCATTCGGCGTACTTTATTTTACAATCAAATATTAGTGTGTCAACGTGTAGGTTTTTTGTACAAGCCAATGCATCATTAATGCTTTTAGGAATACGGTATACTCTAATGGAATCACACTTGTTTAATCCAAATCCTACTAACTTATTGTCATTCTCTCCAGAAACTTCGCTTACAATATTAACCTCTGACAAATCTAACTCTCCATCAAGATTCTGATTGTTCATTAGTGTACCTATAAATTTCAAGTCTGTCTCATTGATATAGCCTGTAACTTTCAGATTTCTCACAGTCTGTTGGTCACTATAGTTGATTTTACTCGACAGCCATCCTGGTGTCTGGCAGTCAATCACTAAATCCGTCGCTTGCGCATTTGCCAATAGGCAGATGCATAGGAAGCTGAATGATAATATTATTCTTTTCATAGTTGTACTATTTGTTTTGTTTAAAACTAATTTGAGATTTTGTAATTATTCGAGGGTCTAGTCCGCATTCTTTGAGTTCTAGACTTAAAACATCTCTCATTACCTCATAATTAGCATCAGGTCCAATGATGATTCCTTTTAATGCTTCGATGGGGATGTCTATCGGAATGTATGTCTCAACTTTTTTCTTTTCTGCTATTAATAGTGGTTTTTGAGGAAAAGTTATATCCGCATACGACTTGTATGTGGTTATGCGAAATTCTCTTTCGTATTGGTAATCTTTGCGTTTGAAGAAGGGAGCTGCAGCCAGACAGATTGTTGCTAATTGCTGGGCTTTGCTATTATTGCCGTTATTCTGTTCTAGATAAGAATCATATAAAAAAGAGATTATATATTCTATTATAGAAGTGTCATTTTTCTTAGTGTAGTAAACGAAGTCGAATAATGGACAATTAGGCAGATTTGAAATAAGACCAATTATGTCAATTATAAGGCATACACCCTTGCATTGTTTGCCATACATAGACCACATGGGGAGAAAGTCCTTGTGTTTAGAGAAACAAACAATATATGGTATAGTTCCATACTCTATTTCGAATAAACCTTTACCATACAGATAGTCATTCTTACATTCGCTAATTTGTTCAGGACTATCATAGACCTGAGAAAGTTTCTTTTCTGTAGGAATGTGATGATTCTCCTCATATTTTAATATAAGTTCTTTTGTCATATCAAAACCTATAACCATCTCATTTGGATCGTTTACATTATAGATATTTGATGCACGAAGGCAAAAATCTTTGCCATTTTTCTTATATTCATGCAATATTGCAAAAATGGTCTCGAAACTTGTATAGTGATATAGAAGTTTCGCTTGTTTAAGTATGTTTGCTATATGATCGTTTTTTGTATTCATGTGGGATTCTCTTATATTTTTATTATGATATACCATATGACATCAGTTTATTCGAACACGAATGAATACTTAAAGCAATTTATATATTTTCCTTGGGAATAAAAATAGTGGTCACTTTCATCGTTTTTAAATTCAAAACTTGTATTATAGGCTTTGGTATTTGTGCTGTTTTTGAAATGTTTTGTTATATGACCAAAGAATCCGGCCTGATATAAGATTATGCATATATCCTGATAGTCTGGGTAATAGCTAACGCCATAGTTGTTTTTCCAATATAAAGGTCCTTCTAAATAGAGGAGAGTCTCTCCTGTTTCATTATCATCTTCATAATAACAATAGTGTGGATATTCCTTACATAAACCAGAATAGTAGAAAAACACTTCAAGAAAACTTGTTAAATAATTATTGTCGTATGCGAATGACCAAGTATAATTTGGCTTAGTAATGTTTTTTAAATAGCCTCCTTCATCGTATGTAAATTGATAGTTTGAGAATTGTGAAACATATCCGTCTTTGTTTGTCATAAAAGGGACATATATTTTTTTTGTTTTAATCAACATTAAATCATAGTCAATCTCAAACACTTTTTGGTTCGTTTCATTATCATTTCGATAAATTTCTATTAGCCTTCCGTCACCATCGTATTTTATGGTATATACAGTGATGGATTGGTATGCTTCCTTAGGCCATCCCTTTTCCCCAATTTCAGTTACTGCCATTCTGACAATCTTTCTTCCTTTGCCTCCCTTGGCTCCTTGAGCCTCGCCACCATCGGAGTCATCACCACAAGAGCAGAATGTGCAAAGGCATAATACGATAAGGATATTTTTTTCGAAAAACACGCTTAGGGTAGTTAATAAGTTCTTCATAATTCTTTCTTGTTATTAGCATGTTCTCCCTTTCATGCATTGTTAAACAAAAGGCTTCTGCTAATATACAAAAAAGCGTGGGAGTTCATCTTGTTACTCGTCCCACACTCTGAGGCTCTGGCATCGCCCTAATCGTCAGAACGAGCAACGCCGAAGCCCACGCCGATATGTATACCTACACCAATCCCTTAAGAGCCAATGGTGGCCATAAAGGATAACTAGTGCATTGGATAATACACACCCATGGACGTCTTTGTTGCTTTGTTTATTGACGATTAGTTAGGAACTGCCAGATTCCAGAGTGTCAAGTACAAAGCGTCAAGTACGCCTTTTCAATATATAGTTCCTCGTCTTCTACACCATCTTTGCAGATGATTTCAAATCAGAGGACGTTGCAAAGATAAAACAAATATCTGAAAGTTCCAAAAATAAGCTTGGGATTTTGTTTGTGGAAAATGAAAGAGGAAAATAAAAAGTGGAGGGAAAATTTGGAAGTTATGGAAAAAGTTCCTATCTTTGCAACGTCAAAAGATTGCTTTTGGCTATCCGGGTAGAATCCCGCGTGAGGGTAAGGCTTTATCGATACTGCCCATTTTAAAACGAGTTATATATTGAAATGAACCCCGAAAGTTTTTTGTTCAACTTTCGGGGTTCATTTCAATTGTGGTTATGTCCTTTTCATTGGTTCGTTTGATTACTTTTAAATCGTGGGAAAGTGATATTCCACGAACGCTTCCATGGCTTCGTAGCAGGCAAGTCCCAGCTCGTCGTAGCGGCGGGCGGTGTCACGGTTGCGATCTTCGGCACGTTGCCAAAACAGACGCTCGTCGTTGCCTAAGAAGGGCGCGCTCTCCATCTGACTCTGATGACGCAGAATGGCGTTGCGCTTCTCGCGCAGCTCCTCAGGCGACATAGGCACGCACATCTCGATGTCGGCCACATCCCACTCGGCCCAAGCTCCGCGATACATCCAGATGCGACAGTCGTTGATCCATGCGGCTCCCGCCTGTCTTTCCTGATCGATGGCTGCCAGAACCACATCGGTACACTTGCGGTGTGTGCCGTGGGGGTCGGCGAGGTCGGCAGCGACATAGATTTGATGAGGCTTAATGTCGGCAATGAGCTCCTGCACGATTCTGACATCACGCTCGGTGACGGGTAACTTCTCTATCTTGCCACTCTCATAGAAAGGCAAGTCGAGAAAGTGTGTGTGGTCCTTGGTGATGCCGTTGTATCCGCAAGCATTGCGCGCCTCACCACGACGGATAAGCTTCTTGACGGTGAGCACTTCCGCAGTGTCAAGGTCGCCCACCTTCTTTTGTTTGATGTAGCCCATGATATCGCGGTAGCGGTTCGTGATGACCTCGTCGGCACTATTGGCGAAGAGCTTGTTGAAACCGTTGATGAAGTGCATGTAGAGTCGCACCTCTTCATCGGCTACGGCGATGTTGCCGCTGGTCTCATAGGCTATGTGCACATCGTGGTTCTGCTGTATGAGTCGGCGAATGGTTCCACCCATGGAGATAACATCATCATCGGGATGAGGCGAGAACACAATGACGCGCTTGGGATAGGGCAGCGCACGCTCAGGACGAGTGCTGTCATCGGCATTAGGCTTTCCGCCAGGCCACCCCGTGATGGTGTGCTGCAACTCGTTGAACACAGCAATGTTCACCAGTCCGGCCTGTCCGTCGAACTGTTGCACAAGGTACCCCAGCCCGTTGTCCTCATAGTCTTTTGTAGAGAGCTTCAGCAATGGTTTTCCAACCTTTCCGCACAGCTCAATGACTGCCCGACGCAACGAGTGGTCAGGCATCTGAATAGTAGTAGTTAGGTTTAGATTCAACATAGGAGCATATTGTTAGGTTCTATCAGGCAGCATAGCCAGTCCTTGTTGCTTCTTGCCGTCCATCATGATCTTGAGTGGACGCTCAAAGCGTACGTGACGCACATAGTCGGTCTCTGTGATGGCGGGCATCTGGTCGAGAATCTCCTTCTGGAAGATACCGTCATTGGTATAGGGGTTGATAGTGAAATAACCCACGCCAAATGAAGTGAGGTTCTGGAAGAAGTGAGTGCCTTGAGACGGATCTACATGGTAGTTCTTCAAGCCCACCTCAACGATGACACGCGCAGCAGAGATGTGAGGCCACTTTACGGGAATGCCCAGCCAATAGTCGCTGGAGCCCCAACGACCTGGGCCAATGAGAATATAGTTCTTTCCTTCATCGAGGAACTGACGGTTGATCTTCTCAATGTCATAGGCAATCATGGGGTTGTTGGAGGCGGTGAAATTCTCGTCGGTCTTGACATAGACCACATCGACCACATCCTCCGAGATGCCGTGACCCAGAGAGTTCTGTGAACGTAGCAGACACTGTTCATCAGGAATCTTCTGCAGGTCTTCGTCAAGAACCTGCTTGGAGTCGACGATGGGGCGAATCTGTAACAGATAAAAAGCCCCCCCTACTGCCCCCGAGGGGGCCTCTATAGAAGTGTCCAGATTGCAGGCAAACTCTATTTCTACGGGGCGTCGCATCTCTTCGGCCCCATACTTCTGGGCCAGTTGCAGAATCTCAGGTAGTGGGAATACACCCTGTTGGAGTACGCCATCGAAGGTGATAACCTTGCGACCTCCCTCGTAAAGTCCCGGACGTATAATCTGATCCATGGGGTCGAAGGTGGAGGCGATGAAACGCAGCGAACCGTCCTGGTCGGCTTGTTTTACACGGAGGCTCTTGATATTGAAGCCATCATCGACCTTAAAATCGGTACCTACATGCGACATGTCGAGGGCGTAGTAGCGAGTTTGTGTCTCTCGCAGGGCTGTCTCCATCTCACTGGTCTGCAGAATCTGATGGGGATGATAGGGCGACACACGCAGTGTCTGTCCGCCATCAACAATGTATTTACCTAGTCCCAAAGCCAGTGAGGCTATGCCTTCCTCTGCAGTCTCATCGCCAATGGGATAGTAGTTGAGCGAACGGAGCACACCCGAGAAGGTGGGGTAGTAGAGATCGCCATATTGCTGTCCTACCACTTCTTGCAGTATGACAGCCATCTTCTCTTGGTCAATGACGTTCTGGGTCGCTGTCATGTAAGCCTTGGAGTCGCGGTAATAAACCGAGGCATAGACACTCTTGATGGCACACGCCAGCATGCGCAACATCTCGTACTTATCGTCGAGCCAGGGAATCATATAGGTAGAGTATATACCGGCGAAAGGCTGGTAGTGGGAATCCTCGAGCAAAGACGAAGAACGGATGGCGATGGGTTTCTTGATGGCCTCGAAGAAGATGAAGAAGTCTTCGATAAGGTCGTCGGGCAACTGTGCCTGAAGGAAGTGCTGAAGGATGACCTCATCGGGCGCATCGCTTAGGGCTATGCTCCACAAGTTATTGGAGTCCATGAACTCATCGAAGAAGTCGGTACAGAGCACCACTGTCTTTGGTATCTGCACGGGGACATTCTCAAACTTGTTGAGCTCAGGATGACGCTTGATGATGTTGTCAAGGAAAGCCAGACCACGTCCTTTGCCACCCAGAGAACCATCACCGATGCGGGCAAAGTGGGCATAGCGGTCGAACTTGGCACGGTCGAAGACTGCCACCACGCCAATGTTCTTCATCTTGCGATACTGTACGATAGCATCGAAGATAATCTGGCGGTGAGCATCCACATCCTGCAACTTGTGCCAAGTAACATGTTTCAGGAACTGAGAAACGGGGAATATGGCACGTGCGCAAAGCCAGCGACTCATGTGGTTGCGACGGATGTGGTGCATCAACGAATTGTGAGGAATCTTGAAGATATTGTCCTGCAATTCCTTCAGCGAGCGTACACGCATCACTTCCTCTTTGGTTTCCGGGTCACGGAAAATAAAGTCTCCAAAACCGAAATGTTCTTCCAGAAGATGACGCAGGTCAACATTGAACTTCTTGGAATTCTTGTCTATGAAGTCATATCCCTCCGCCTCGGCCTTTTCTTTGTTGATAATCTCAGAACTCTGCAAGATGACAGGTACGAACTCATCGCGCTTGCGAATCTCGCGAAGCAGTTTTATACCTGCATCAGGGTCGCCCTCCTCCATGTGGGAAAGACGTCCTGCCGTAGCCTTGATGGGGAAACGGGTATCGCTGATAACGCCCTGAACGTTGTCGTGATACTTCTCGTAGATAGCCATTGCCTCTTCGTAATTGGTGGCCAGTACCACCTTGGGGCGACCGCGTTTGCGCTGGGCTGCAGCGTGAGGATTGAGCGCCTCGGTAGAAAAACGCTTGCTTTGTGCCAGGATATAATTATAGAGGTTGGGCAGAATAGACGAGTAGAAACGGATGTTGTCCTCCACCAGTAATATCATCTGTACGTCGGCTTCACGAATATCGTGGTCTATGTTCATCTGATCCTCAATCAACTTGATGATAGAAAGGATGAGGTTCGTGTTGCCCAACCAGCAGAATACGTAGTCGAAGATAGACATATCCTCGTCCTGCATGCGACGGGTGATACCGTGAGAGAAAGGCGTAAGTACCACGCAGGGAATCTGCGGATGAACCTGTTTCACCTCGCGTGCTACGGTAAATGCATCGTTGTCAGCATTACCAGGCATACATATAACAAGGTCAATATCCGTGGTCTTCAACACTTCGTTGGCTTCCTCGGTGGTAGAAACCTGAGTGAAGGTAGGTGGATAACGCATGCCTAACTCAGTATATTCATCGAACACTTTCTCGTCGACGCGTCCGTCGTCTTCGAGCATGAAAGCATCATAGGGGTTTGCTACGATAAGCACGTTGAAGATGCGGCGTGTCATCAGGTTGACGAACGATACATCTTTCAAGTAGAAGGAATTGAATTCTTGTGGTATGTTAGCCATATATTTAGTTCATTGTTCTGATTTGAGAAGGGCATCACGGCATTGCTCCATGAGCCACTTGGGGGTGCTGGTGGCACCACAGATACCAATGGTGGAGATATTCTCCAGCCATTTCATGTCTATTTCCTCAGGTCCTTCGATGAGGTGCGTGTTGGGATTCACACGTAAGCATTCGTTGAACAGCACTTTTCCATTGGAACTCTTGCGTCCGCACACAAAGAGAATCAGGTCATGACGAGCTGCGAACTGCGAGATGTTGGGCATGCGGTTGGCTACAGAACGGCAAATGGTGTCGAAACTCTGGAATGTGGCGCCTGGTGCAATGTGCTGTTGAATGAACTCAATGATGCGATGAAACTCGTCGAGTGACTTGGTGGTTTGACTGTATAAATAGATGTCGTGCGAGAAATCCAGTTGTTTCACCTCTTCGAAGTTCTCGATGACAATGGCAGAGCCTTGTGTCTGTCCCACGAGTCCCAATACTTCTGCATGCCCTTTCTTGCCGAATATGACGATAGAAGCTTTCCTTGCAGAGCTAGAAGGTTCTTCTTTAGTGTCTCCCTCGGGTGACGAAAGAGGGGCTTCATACTGTTTTTTGATTCTATTCTGCAACTTCAGTACCACAGGACAGGTGGCATCAATGATTTCGATATTGTTGCGTCGTGCCAACTCGTAGGTGGCAGGGGGCTCACCATGAGCACGCAACAGCACTTTGACATCGTGCAACTGTTCCATGTCTTCATGTGTAATGGTGATGAGTCCCATCTTTTTCAGTCGCTCGCACTCCATACCATTATGGACAATGTCGCCCAAGCAGTAGAGAGGCTTGCCTTTCTCCAGTTCCTCCTCAGCCTTCTTAATGGCGGTGGTCACACCAAAACAGAAACCACTGCCGTTATCAATCTCTATCTGTAACATGTTTTATACTATTAAAATAGGCGTCCAGCAGGTCACTGGCAGCCACAAAGCTGGTCTTCTGTCCTGCAAGCACAGTCTGCTCTGCAGCAGTGAGTTGCTGTTTGATGACAGGATTGTTGTAGAAGTTCATTCGCAGGTTCTCATTGATACTTTCGTACATCCAGTATTTAGCCTGCTCATTGCGACGGTAATTGAAATAGCCGTTAGCCTTGACAAAGTCGAAATACTCATAGATCATATCCCAGACCTCCTTTACGCCTGTGCCGTAGAATCCGCTATAACATAGCACCTTGGGTGTCCATCCGCTTTCTGGCATAGGGAAGAAGTGAAGTGCATTACGGAAGTTGGTGGCTGCCATCTGACAGCGATCTACGTTGTCACCATCACATTTGTTAATAACAATACCATCACTTATCTCCATGATACCACGCTTGATGCCTTGCAGTTCGTCGCCAGTACCTGCTACTTGGATGAGCAGGAAGAAGTCGACCATAGAGTGACAGGCAGTCTCACTTTGGCCCACGCCTACGGTCTCCACGAAAATCTTGTCGAAACCAGCAGCCTCGCAGAGGATGATTGTCTCACGCGTCTTTCGTGCAACACCACCTAAAGAGCCAGCCGATGGGCTAGGACGGATGAAAGAATCGGGATGAACAGCCAGTTTCTCCATGCGGGTCTTGTCGCCAAGAATACTTCCTTTGGTGCGTTCTGACGATGGGTCGATGGCAAGGACAGCCAGGCGACCGCCTTTCTCTTTCAGCAGATGAATACCAAATTCATCGATGGAGGTTGACTTGCCTGCGCCAGGTACACCGCTGATGCCTATACGCACGGAGTTTCCACTATAGGGAAGACACTTGTTGATGACCTCTTGAGCCTTAGCCTGGTGACTAGGATTGACACTTTCTATCAGGGTAACAGCTTGTGAGAGAATGGTGACATCACCCTTGAGGATGCCTTCCACCATCTCGTCGGCAGTAAGTTCCCTGCGACGTATGCGGTTGCGTTTCAAGTATGGGTTGATGATGGATGGTTGCTCCACACCGCTGTTTACCTGAAGACCTGCATATTCTGAACTGTTCTCTGGGTGTTCCATAGCTTTCTTATTTGTAGTTAACAGTGATGACGACCTTAGCATTATCAGGGTCGTTAGTAATCATGAGAATACGTGGTTTTGAACGCACCTTCTTCAAGTCGTTGGGATAGACCTTGACTTTGAGAGTTGCCTCCTCGCCGGGCTGCAGCTCACTCTTGTTGAGTTGCACCTTGATACCCTTTGTGAACATCTGCATAGACGATATTTTCAATGGCATGCGTCCATTATTCTTCAGGCTGATTGTACCAGTCTTGTGTTTGCTATCCAATGTGAGTTCCTTGCTTGATAGTATCATCTTTGGTGCGTACTGTTTGTTCTTGCCATCAAAGACAGACATGTCGGGTAATAGAACAACGGTGACAGGAATCTCTATCTCAGAACGGATAGATTCGCCTAAAGAGCTTGCCAGGTAGATAGAGGTCTGAGTCAGTCCCATGCCGAATACTTTCTTACTATCCAGCGTGACCACCATCTTACCAGTGCGGTAAGGACTCAACTTCTCAGGCATCGCCTTGGCAGAGAGATAAGGGGGGAGATGTAACAGGTTAGGTGTGATGACAGAACCTGTGTTATTGTAAATGTTTAGCTGGGCTTCACGGATGTCTCCTTTGTTCACATCGTCAAACTCCAAGTTGTTGACATCAGACAAAAGACCATTCAGGTCGTATGGATATTTCTCCGTCACTTTATCATCGAAGGCTTCTGCCAGAACAATACCTTTCATCTTCAGATAAACAGGCTTCTCGCTATTGTTGCTGGAACGTCCAGTTGTCTTGCAATATACAGCTACCTGCTTGTTGAAATGGCCTAACATGCGCGCATCGTAGGTCATTGAGATGGTGAATTTCTCACCAGATGAGATGGTCTTCTTGGGCCAGTCAACCTTGGTACAGCCACAGTCGGCCTTAACGTTGGTAATAATAATACTCCTTGGTCCTTTGTTCTTGAGCTCGAAAGTACCTGTTATGGGCACTTCAAAGCTGGTTTTTCCAACGTCGATGGTGCTCTTGCTGATGGTCAGTTTCTGGGCCTGTGCCGTGAAGGCTGTGAGACAGAGGAGGATGAGAGTTAGTATCTTCTTCATTTTACGATGATGGTTTCAGAGGTTGTTTGGCAACGGAACTCAGGAGCATAGGCACATCCTGCTGTCAGAGTGCCCGTTTCGTAAGTACCGATGCGATCAATGTAGTATTCAGTCTCAATGATGCGCTTGCCTTTTGGCAAACGATCGAAATAATAATGTGTGGCGTTGTCCTTGGGTGAGCAGTAGTAGCCATAGTGGTAACCACTCAACTGGTTGATGGGTTCCATGCAGGCAGCGCGCTTGTCGATCACCTCTACGAAGTCGAGGTCGCGTTCTGCTTGGATGGTGATGCGAACTTTTACGCGGTCTCCCACTTTTAGTGAGGCATTCGCTTCAGTAGGTAGAATCTCGCGTTTAATGCTAATCTCGCTGCCATTGGCTTTGATGCTGGTGGTGGGTTGTAGGAATTGTGCATAAACAGCACCCCAGCTGGTTCCTGTAGAGACTTTCTCTGCAGTAAAGGTATTCTCACCATGATAGCTCTTGGTGGTCTTTACGTAACCTATACCAGCAGTTGCTTTAGGCGTTTCGAGTGACTCGCCATCGATTTTCAGTGAGGTGTGCTGTTGCTGATTGTTCAGAATATTCAGCGTGTTTTGCTGATTCAGGAACGCATAAATAGCATTAACGCTATTGATAGGTGTGTCCCAAGCCTGTGCGCGTTTCTCTTGCAAAAGCCAGCGACGCATCTCTTCGATGGTGGTGGTGTCTGTAGGACTAAGGCGCTGCAGAGCCTCGATGGCAGCTACCTGAGTGGGAATACGATAGTCGCGCCATGAGTAACCAGCTCGAGGTGTGTCGAAATAGCGACCCATATTTTCTTTGTGAACGGTGTATTCCTTCAGGCTCTTAATATAAGAAGGTGCGTCGAGGATGATGGCCGTGAGCGCTTTCTCGTAGATGCTCTGGTTTTTAACATCTTTCTTCAGCAACTTCTTTAAGTATGTTTGTGCTTCGCTGACCTTGCTTGAGAGTGCTCTTCCACTGAGTTTCGACATGTAGAGATACTGCAGAGCCTTGTATGAGGGGAACGACTGACGATGGCCTTTCTTTTCTTCTTTCTTCATCTCTGCCACAAGTTTCAGAATCTCCTGGTCCATGAATGCAAAAGAGGCTGCCAACATCTTCTTGGTGTCGGCCTGCTCGCCAGCCATATGGTTCAGACGAACCAACATCTCACTGACCTCAACAGTCATGAAGAAAGATCCCTCCATGCCTGGCCACCAACCCCAAGAACCGTCATTGTGCTGAAGAGAGTTGAGTTGCTCGAGAGCGGAAGTGATGCGTTGGTCTATCAATGAACTGTCGAAGAAATCGGATAGCTGGCGTTTCTGTTCTGACTCACGATTGACATCAACAACCCAAGGCGTCTCGTTGAGTACCAAATCTTTTAATGATTCGTTCTTTTCCAATGCGCTCATTAGTGATGTCTCTGTTCCGTTCTCCTGTTTCCAAGCCTCGAAGATGTGCTTAGCCTGTGGATTCTGGTTCATGATGTAACGTCCAAGAGTGTTGGTATAAAGCGAGGCAGTCTGGCAAATGACGCAGTTGTCGAAGGGGTGAGCCAACGTTGGCAGCGCCTGAATCATGAACCAAGCGGGATTGTTTGTATACTCAATGGTGATGCGGGCTTGCGAAGCATCGGCAGGAACCATTGCGGCAAGGTCGATGGTCTTGGTGCCTGGCGCCGTCTGAGTGAATGGGATGGTGACGGTAACTTGCTCCTTGTTTGGCAGGATTGGCAAGTAGTGCTGTTCGCCATCACTGAAGCCTTCGCCAGCAAATGATACCTTTGCTACCAGCAAACCATTAGTTTCCCTGCGGCAAACGTATTGAAAAGCTACGCTAAACGTTGCGTTTGGTGCCACTCTAGTATTCTTATTCTCTGAGTATACGATTTCGTCTGTCTCAGGATCAATCAATTCAAGGCGTGCCGTACCTTCGACTTCCTTGTCACTGGTGTTGAAAACGCGTGCTGTAATGGTGGCTTCGTCGCCCATGCGAATGAAGCGTGGCAGATTAGGTTGAATCATTACATCCTTCTTAGCAACAGCTTCACCCTCAAGGAAACCATATTTCAGGTTCTTGGTATGAGCCAGTCCGATGAAGCGCCAGGTGGTGAGACTCTCAGGAAGTGTGAACTTCATCGACACACGACCAGTAGAGTCGGCCATCAGCTGAGGATAGAAGAAGGC
>Ga0265299_10004790_pt1 | contig 12707 bp, 16 predicted proteins | sample AusTroGonzalo_MG_4_FD_193485 | JGI IMG/M metagenome (GOLD analysis project Ga0265299, IMG submission 193485) | Bovine rumen microbial communities from tropical cattle in Woodstock, Queensland, Australia - Gonzalo_02 | ecosystem: Host-associated > Mammals > Digestive system > Stomach > Rumen ...
GTTCACTCACTTGAGGGTATGGAACATGCGGAATTTTTGAAATATGCGTATGCTATTGAATATGATGCTTTAGTACCAACTCAGTACGATTTAACTTTAAGAGTTAAGAAATATAAAGGGTTATACGGAGCCGGACAAATATGCGGAACTTCTGGATATGAAGAAGCGGCGGGTTTAGGACTTATTGCTGGCATAAATGCAGCTTTATATGTTCAAGGAAAAGAACCATTTATTCTAAAAAGAAATGAAGCATATATTGGTGTTATGATTGACGATATTGTGACAAAGGGCACACTTGAACCATATCGTTTACTTTCGTCACGCGCTGAATATAGATTGTTGCTTAGACACGATAATGCAGATGTTCGTTTAACTCCATATGGTTTTAAGGTTGGATTAATAAGTGAGGAACGTTATCAAAACTTCATAAAAAAGAATGAAAATGTCGAAAAAGCCCAGGAAATCCTGAGAAAAATTCATTTGGGATCATCAAAACGAGTTAACGATTATTTGTATTCAAAGGGATTAGAAATGCTTAAGGCTGGAGTAAGTGGAGCTGAGTTTTTGAAGCGCCCCGAAATCCATTATGAACATATTTGTGATCTTATTCCTGAGATAAAAGAAATCCCATTAGATTTTGTTGGAGTTGCGCAACTTGAGATCTCAGTTAAATATGAAGGCTATATCAAACGTGAATTATCTGAGGCAAACTCATTTGCTAAATTTGAAAATTATGAGATTCCAGAAAATATAGATTATTTGAATATGCATGGTTTAGCATTGGAAGCTAGACAAAAATTAGATAAAATTAGACCTAGAACTGTTGGACAAGCCGGAAGAATTTCCGGAATCAACCCTGCTGACATTTCGATTTTAATTTTAAATTTAAAAAGAAGAGCGTAAATGAAACTATTAGAAGAATTTGGACTAAAGAAAGCACAAATTGGTAAATTTGAAAGATATTTAGGTCTTCTTTTAGAATGGAACGAAAAATTTAATTTAACTGCGATTACTGATAAGGACGAAATTGAAGAAAAACACTTTATTGATTCAATTGCTTTAATCAATTTTTTTGATTTGAAAAACAAAACTCTTCTTGATGTTGGATCTGGAGCAGGCTTCCCTGGTATTCCTTTAGCGATTGTTGAACCATCTTGTCGCATCACACTTCTTGAGTCAAATGGCAAAAGAGTTAGTTTTCTTAAAGAAGTTGTTAAAGTGCTGGACTTAACGAATGTCGAGATTATTCAAGGCCGCGCCGAAGAACTTGGAAAAAGGGAAAAATATGATATTGTGACCGCAAGAGCTGTCAAAGAACTTAATATCCTTTTAGAACTATGTTTTTATCTTGTTAAGGTTGGCGGTTATTTTGTTGCATATAAATCAAGTGGTGTTGCAGAAGAGATTTTAAATGCTAAAAACGCCTTTAAGATGCTTGAAATTGAAAGTTTTAAAAAGTTCGATTACAACCTACCAAAATCTAAAAATAGTAGGGTTTTCCTGGGGATTTTGAAGAAAAACGCTACTAAAAAGAAGTATCCAAGAAGGTATGGAGAAATAGTTAATCACCCTTTATAAAATTGTGATATAATATTTACGTTTCAGGGCAGGGTTGAATTCCCGACCGGCGGTAAACTCCGCGAACCGAGAGGTTGATCTAGTGAAATTCTAGAAGCGACAGTATAGTCTGGATGGAAGAAATATAACTTTTGATTAAATTTGCCTTGGAACACGAGGCATTTTTTATGGATTACAAAACAATTATATTCGGAATCTTGGTGCTCATATTTATTTTCGTGTTCCTTAAAATTTATTATGCTGACAAGGGCCACTCAAAATATAATTTTGGCACTAAACAAATGGTTAGAGTTGCAATATTTGGAGCTCTTTCAGGAATCTTTTATATTTTTATCAAGTTCCCTGTTCCATTTTTCCCATCTTTTTTAGAATTTCATTTTGATGAGATTCCAGCCTTTATTGCTTCCTTTGCTTATGGACCAGTAGTGGGAATTCTTGTTTTACTTGTAAAAACAATTATCAAATTACCGCTAACAGTATCTTTTGGCGTTGGAGAATTATCAGATTTAATTTTCTCGACTGCATTTATATTGCCCGCTTCTCTTATTTATAAGAGACATCGTAATTTTAAAGGTGTCGTCATAGGTTTAGTAATTGGTACAGTTTTTCAATTAATAGTTTCTCTTGTAACAAACGTTTATATTACAATTCCGTTCTATATCAAGGTTATGGAGTATCCAGAATTTGCTATCTTAGGAATGTGTCAAAAAGCTAACCCTAAAATTACGGATCTTAAATGGTCTTACGGTTTTGTAGCGGTTGTGCCATTTAACGTAATGAAAGATGCTGCTGTTATTGTACTAACTTTGTTAACTTATAAATCAGTACATAGGTTTATAGATAAATTACATGATTAAATAAAAAGGACTCTAAAGAGTCCTTTTTAGTACTGATATATCAATTATTCAACATCAATTGCACCGAATGGGCATTCAAATCCGAGTTCGCCTTCGCATTCTGCAACAGCTTTTGCGTGGCCTTCATCATCAAATTCGAATACTTCTGGACGTGAACCAACACATAATCCGCATGATGCACAGAGTTCTGGATTTACTTTTACTTTTGGCATTGTTCTTCCTCCGCTGAAAATTATTATATAAAAAGCAGAATTAATTATCAATAATCCGTAAATAATACTTAGTGTTAATTGCTTTATGTGTTAACATATTTACATTAAACAGTTAGTATGACTCGAGTTGAAAAGTATCGTCGTTATCGCAATGAAATCTCAAACATGAAATTTGAGAATTTTACCGAGAAAGATAAAACAGCTATGGAAGTTCAAAAAATCCATAAATTTGAGTCAAGCAATAGGCTAAATTATGATCAACTTATGCTTGTTCATGAATCATTAGATGAAGGCGAGAGTAATTTAAAAAGAAAGAAAGGTATTGTTCTAACAAAATATTGTATATTTTATTTTTCAATATTTCTTTTCTTTGTTATAATACTTACTGTATCATTAATTTTAGTTGGCATAAAACTTTGGGGGTAAATAAATGAAAAAAGTAGTTATTGCAATTGATGGACCGGCTGCAGCAGGAAAATCCACTGTTTCAAAGGCTGTTGCGAAGAAATTAGGTTATACCTATATCGATACAGGAGCGATGTATCGTGCTTTTACTGAATATTGCTTAAGGAAAGGTGTTGACTGCCAAAATGAAGCTGAATGTGTGAAGTTAATCCCTGAAGTAGAGATTACATTATATCCAGATGGCAAAGTAGTTTGTTCTGGGAAAGATGTAACACGTGAAATTCGTGAACCACATGTTAGCGGTAATGTGTCATACATTGCATCATATAAAGACATACGTCTTGCAATGGTCGAACAACAAAGAAAAATGGCTGAAAAAGTTTCGGTTGTTATGGATGGTAGAGACATAGGAACATATGTTCTTCCAAACGCTGATGTAAAAATCTTCCAAATTGCATCTGTTGAAGAAAGAGCAAAACGTCGTTATCTTGAGAATCAAGAAAAGGGCATTCCTTGTACTTTTGAAGATATTGTCGCTGACGTTGAAAAACGTGACAGAATTGATTCAAGCAGAGCTTTTGCTCCTTTAAAACCAGCGGAAGATTCAATCCAATTAGACACTTCAAAAATGACAATTGAAGAATCTGTTCAAGCTGTTTTAGATATTATTAAACAAAAGGTCGGAGAGTAATGGCTTTAGGAGTTGTCGCAATCGTCGGAAGCCCAAACGTAGGAAAGTCTACGATTTTTAATCGTATCGTTGGGCATAGACGCGCGATTGTTGATGACCAACCAGGCGTTACAAGAGATCGTTTATATGAAACTGCGGAGTGGTTAGACAGATCATTTAGATTGATTGATACCGGAGGTATTGAACTGGCGGATAGACCATTCCAAGAACAAATTAGAGTTCAAACACAATTAGCAATTGATGAAGCTGATGTAATTATCTTTGTTGCTGATGGCAAAAAGGGTATTTCAAACGATGATAGATTCATTGCCAAGATGTTGTTTAAAACTAAAAAACCAATTATTTTGGCTGTCAATAAAATTGACAACCAGGATATGCTTATGAGTTTGGGTGAGTTTTACTCACTTGGATTAGGTGAGCCAATTGCGACATCTGGCGAGCACGGTATTGGTATTGGTGATATTTTAGATCGTATTGTTAAACTTTTGCCAAAGGTAGAAGAAGTTAAATATGAAGATGCCATTACATTTTCTATTATCGGTAGACCTAATGTTGGAAAGTCATCACTAGTAAATGCTTTGCTAAAGAAAGAAAGAGTCATTGTTTCCAACATTGTTGGAACAACAAGAGATTCAATTGATACAAAAATATCTAGAGATGGAAATGACTATGTTGTTATTGACACTGCCGGTTTAAAGAAACGTGGAAAGATTTATGAATCCATTGATAAATATTCTATGTTACGTGCTTTGGCAGCGGTGGATAGAAGCGAAATTGTTTTGCTTGTAATTGATGCTAATGAGGGGATTATTGAACAAGATAAACACGTTGTTAGCTATGCTATTGAGAAGAAAAAAGCAGTAATTATTGTTGTTAATAAGTGGGACCTTGTTAAAAGAGAGCAAAACACTCAAAGTGAGTTCGAAAAGAAAATAAGAAAAGAATTTCAGTTTTTAGAATACGCTCCAGTCGTGTTTGTGTCTGCAAAAACAACTTCTAAAGTCGATACTATATTTGAAAAAATTGATATTGTTCATAAGGCATATGATACCCATATTGCCACATCATTATTAAATCAAGTTGTTCAAGATGCTCAAATGATGAATGAATCACCAGATTTTAATGGAGGTAGATTAAAAATATACTTTGCTAATCAAGCAAATAGTTGTCCTCCAACATTTGTGCTATTTGTAAATAAGCCAAAATATGCTCATTTTTCATATCTAAGATATATAGAAAATAGGTTAAGAGATTCATTTAATTTAGATGGAACACCTATCGAAATTGTATTAAGAGAAAGAGTTTAATTTAACTAACTAAAAATTTGTGTTAATATTATTAACGCTTAGGAGATTTTTATAACAATGAATAAAGCCGAATTAGTTCTCGCAGTTTCTGAAAAAACAGATTATCCAAAACAAGACGTAGAAATGATTGTAGACGATGTGCTTGATCTCATCGAACAGAAGATTATTAAAGGTGAAGAAGTTAAGATTTCAAATTTCGGGGTCTTTTATAAAAAAGAAAGACTTTCTAGAAAAGGAACAAATCCATCAAGCGGAGCACCTATTATAATTCCTGCAAATAATACAGCAGGGTTTAGACCTTCAAAGTCACTTAAAGCAAAACTCAATAGGTAGTTAAAATAGAGGTGCTAATAAGGCACCTTTTATTTAGAAAATGAAAAGAGATTTATTTGAATTCTTAAATATTATATTTAAAGAGAACGGTTTCTCTATTTTTGAGGTAGGTGGAAGTGTTAGGGATGAGCTTCTTGGACTAAAAGTAACAGACTTTGATTTTGCTACAGACGCAACTCCAGAAGAAATGGTGAAGTTTTTACCTGATGCGAATGATACATTTTCAAAATATGGATGCATTAAATATAAAGGTGAACACGGAAGAGCCGAAATTACCACTTTCCGCGTTGAAAGTGATTACGATGATTTCCGACATCCTAGAAAAGTTAACTTTGTTAAATCCCTTGAAGAAGACTATAAAAGAAGAGATTTTACAATAAACGCAATTTATAAAGATGTAGATGGCAATATCTATGACCCTGCGCATGGAGTTTTCGATATTAATAATAAAATTATCAGATTTATCGGAAATCCTGAAATTCGTATTAAAGAAGATCCATTAAGAATTCTTAGAGCAAAAAGATTCGCATCTAAACTAGGCTTTAAAATAGACGACCTAACTCAAGAAGCGATTAATAAATATAGTTATCTTATAGATAAACTTAATCCTGATAAAATCAAAGAAGAAGAAAGAAAAAGTAAATAATTGTTTATTTTAATAAACGATTAAGATAGAATACTAACCAATATGTCAAACTCACAGATGGACGCAATCGATTATAGATATTTACTCATAGAGTATTACAAAAAGCTAAGACTCTCTGAGAACGAGCTTTCTGTTGTTTTGATGATTGACCATCTTTTACAACAAAAGAATACTCTTATTACACCTGATCTTTTATCAATGAGAATGAATCTTGATGTTAAAGAAATTGATAAAATTTTTGTCGCATTAATTGAAAGAGGTTTACTTCAATTTGATACAGGTAAAAAGATTAAGGTTTCTTTGAAACCTTTACAAAAGAAACTTCTTGACACTTTCACAAAAGAAATGACTGTTGATGCTGAAAATCACAACAACAAAGAAAAGGCTGAAAAGATTGAACATGTGCGCTCAACTTTTGAACAAGAATTTAAGACAACATTATCTCCATTAGAAAAATCATTGATAAATGACTGGATTGAACATGGTTATAGCGATGAAACAATTATAGATGCTATGAGAGAATGTCTTTCAAAAGGAAAGAAAACATTCAGAGCAATTGATAAATTACTTTTACAATGGCAAACAAGAGACGATATTCAAAAAGCAGGTGTTAGCGGCGCAAGCGACAAATGGGATAAGAATATCGAAGAAACTTTAAAAATTGCTAAAGCAAAGTGGATTGATGATTAAACAAGAAATATTATTTTCATATTTGGATGAAAAGTATCCTGATGCTCACTGTGAGCTCAACTACACTAAAGATTACGAGTTTTTAATTGCGGTTATGCTGTCTGCTCAAACAACAGATAAGTCCGTTAATCAAGCTACAGCAGTTTTATTTTCTAAATATAAAACAATAGAAGAATTAGCTCTAGCTAATTTAGCTGACGTTTCTTTTATTATTCGACATCTAGGGATGTATCAAGTTAAAGCTAGAAACGTAATTTCAATTGCTCAAATTCTTTTAAAAAATTATGGTGGCAAGGTACCTAATGATCCTGAAGCCCTTTTAGCTATGCCCGGAGTTGGAAACAAAACCAAAAATTGTGTTCTGGCTGAATTATATAATGAGCCACTTCTTGCAATTGATACTCATATGCAACGAGTTGGAAAACGTTTAGGTATCGCAGACGAGAAAGATTCAGTCGAAAAAATAGAGCAAAAATATCTTTCATTTATTCCAAAGGAAAGAATAGTAAAAAGTAACCATCAGATAATATGGTTTGGACGTTATTTCTGCAAAGCGATTTCTCCTGAGTGCAGGAACTGTAAAATTAAGCAATATTGCAAAAATAACTAGGAATTCCCATATATTTTCTCAATTACATCTAAATAATTAAGGCGTGGAAGAAAGCCTTTTTTAATTATGTGTCCATGTTCAAGAAAGGCTTCATAAGGAATGGATTTTCTTTCAGCGTGTTCGTAGAAATCAATTACATAATTTGCATCAAGCAGAAACACTCGGTCTAGTTTTGCAAATTCGATAATGAAAAAGGCAATACCTTTATGTATCAAAACGTTCTTTAGGTGATTAATTTGATGTTTTGAGATGTTTGAAAGTGGAAATGAAGTAGTTTTGTTTGTTGACTTAGCTTCAAAATCTAGATATCTTCCTTTCCAAACACCGTTATAATCAGTTGTTGATTGTTTTTCAAAGTATGCATTTGTGATTATTGCTCCTTTTGTATAATCAACTTTTACAACATTAATTGGTGTTGGTCTTTTTGTGACTAAACATAATTGATTCTGCCTAAAATAGTCATTACTTAAGTTAATGTCTTGTTCCAAATCCATCCCTCTATTTCGATGTGAAAGAATTGACGCTTTTTGCGAAAATTTACGGTTTTTCTTGGGTTTTTTACTAAATTGTTGTCCGTTTGAATATCTAATCATTTCAGTGCATTTCTGACATATGATTCGAATTCTTCAGCTGAGACATTTTCTTTTTTGGATAATTTTTCGATAGCCAAATGAATAGGCTCAGGAAGATGTCGGATCATGCCTAGAGTTTTACAATATTCATTGACTACTATTTCTTGATTTTTTAAGAACGCATTGTATAGATACACTAAATTTAGTGTATCTGCAAGTGCATTGTGTTGGGTTCCTTTGAAATCGATATTAAAAACTTTTAAGAAATTCGCTAATGAGAGGTTGTTGTTATTTTCGTCTTTAACATATGTGCTCAAAAAATCTGCTAAATCAAATTGATGTTTGATTATTGTTTCAACGTCGTCTTTATCAACATCAAGATTATGCGCTAAAGATTGAGCCATAATACGGAAGTCATGACTTCCAAATGCAACAAATAAACACTTTGAGAAATACATGCCCATGTACTTTTTGAGGTCTCTTATCGCCACTCTAAATGGGACACCTTTTTCTTTTACGTCTTTTTCAGTTATACCAGTTAAGTCCGTGACAACTTTTCCGATACGTGATTTTGGTTTGACCAAAGTGTAATAGCCTCTGTGGATTTTCTTGACAGAACCATCTTTTCTTACATCAACTTTTACTGCTCCAATCGCAATCATCTCATGCGAAAACTGAGTACCCTCCAAGTCGATAAAACAAAGAGATTTTCTGCCTTTTAAAATCTTTTCCAAAGCTTGCATAGCGCCGACTATTATAGCATGTAAATTTTTGTTTATAAAAAACAATTTGAGTTTGTTTCTAATTTTAATTATAATTAAAAGGCATTTTATTATGGAAAAGAAAAGAAATTATGATTCAAAGGCTTTGCTAAACTTTAAGTTTAGTCCTTCCCAAAAAGGCTATGCTCCTTTAGAAGTTGATCAAGTGTTTGACAAAATAATAGCTGATTATGATTTGTTTAATTCCATGATAAATGAATTGGCTGCAAAAAATGAAAAGCTTGGCAGTAAAAATGATGAGTTAAAAAAGGCACTAGAGAAGGCCGAATTTGATTTAGCTACATTAAAGAAACATTATGATGCCTTAAAGAAAACAAGCAATATAACTGACGATAACTATAAGTTAGTTACAAAAGTTGCAGCATATGAAAGAGTCCTTCATCGTAAGGGCATTGATCTTAAAAAAGCACAAACCGACCCGGATAATTGCTAGCATTTGCTAGAGGAAAGTCCATGCTCGCACAGGCTGCGATGCCTGTAGTGATTGCGCTAGCGGAAGCGATAACGCTAGGTACGTAGGAGTACGTAACGGCGGAACTAATCTAAAACTTCGGTCATGACGATGTTCCATAAAGCACCACAGAGACGAACAAGCGGAAACGCTGATATGAAACGTTGGCAAGCCCCACAAGCGAGAAACCCAAATTTTGGTAGGGGAGGTCAAGCGGGAGAAACGAATCCCAATTGGCACGGGAAACCGTAGATAAATTATTATCCTAGACAAAACATGGCTTACAGGGTCGGCACTCACTAAAAAAGGAGAGAAAAGATGAATTTACCTAACAAAATTACAGTCAGTAGAATCGTCCTTATTTTTGCGATGATTATTGCGATGTTTGTTTTAGCATTCATCCCGAATTTGCAAGTTGTACCTTTAGGTAAAACAAAAATTAATCTTATTTATCTCATTTTCACAATCATATTTATTATTGCTGCATTTACCGATATGTTAGACGGCAAAATTGCCCGTAAATGCAACTTAGTTACAGACCTAGGAAAATTCCTAGATCCAATTGCTGATAAATTACTTAATGATGCGATGATGATTTTTTTACTCGTACCTCAAGCATACGCACCAGAACAGCGTAGAAACCCTGTCATGTTAACCGTGCTCCTCATCTGTGTAGTTCTCATGATTGCACGTGACTTAATTGTCGATGCATTAAGACTTGTCGCAGTTAAGAAAAATATCGTTATCGCTGCTAACATCTTTGGCAAAGCCAAAACAGTTCTGCAAATGGTAGCTATTCCAATGTTACTTTTAAATGACTGGCCTTTTAATTATTTTGATTCAAATTGGCCAGAAGCATTACAGATTTCATGTTGGTTCTTCTATGCTGCAACGATTATGTCAGTAGTTAGCGGTGTCATTTACGTTTATCAAAATAGAGCCGTTTTTAAGGAATTCTCCAAGTAATGAAAAAGCTCTTAAAAGCATACAAAGAAAAGGGACTTACACTTGGTTCTGTTGAATCAATGACGGGTGGCCTTTTTTCCGCAAAATTTACAGGAATTCCTGGGGTTTCTGCTGTTTTTAAGGGTGGACTTGTTACATATTCAGTCGAAGAAAAAATCAACATTCTTGGTGTTAAAAAAGAAACTATCGATAAGTTTGGAGTTGTCTCAGAAGAAGTCGCAAAAGAAATGGCTGAACTCGGAAGAAAACTTTTAAATGTAGATGTGTGTGTTTCAGTGACCGGAAATGCTGGTCCAACATGTGAACCTGGCGGAAAACCGGCTGGGTGTTTTTATGTTGGTGTATCATCAAAATCTGGCACTTCCGCAAAACACTATCAAGAAACGCAAAAAAGAAATGGTGTCAGAAATAGTGCTGTTCTCGCTATGCGAGACTTAGCTTATTTAGAAGCTATTTAAAAATTTTTTAACGAAAATGCATTTTTACCACTGATTTAAATAGTAGGAGGGAATGTTATGAAAAAAAGTTCCAACACAAACGATCTTGATCAAATTCTCGCTGAAATTGAGAAGAATTTTGGCAAGGGTGCGATCATGAAATTGGGACAACGTCCAACTGTTGATGAAGACGTTATCCCATCTGGAAGCCTACTAATTAATCAGGCTTTAGGTATTGGTGGTTATCCACGCGGACGTATTATTGAAATCTATGGTCCAGAAAGTAGCGGAAAAACCACGCTCGCGCTTCACGCTATTGCGGAGACGCAAAAGAAAGGTGGTCGTGCTGCATTCGTAGACGCTGAGCACTCAATTGACCCTATTTACGCTAGAAATTTAGGCGTAGATATTGATGATTTAATACTTTCTCAACCAGACTGCGGTGAACAAGCTCTTGAGATTGTTGAAAAATTAGCTGGTTCAGGTGCTTTTGACTTAATTGTTGTCGATTCAGTCGCTGCATTAGTCCCACAAGCTGAGCTTGAAGGGGAAATGATTGAATCAACAGTTGGATTACAAGCAAGACTTATGTCTAAGGCAATGCGAAAACTTGCTGGTGTTTTAAACTCACACAACTGTACAGTTATTTTCATTAATCAGCTTAGAGACAAAGTTGGTGTTATGTATGGTAATCCTGAAACCACTACGGGTGGTAAAGCATTAAAGTTCTATGCATCAATTAGGATTGATATTAGACGTGCAGAAGCTATTGGCGCCGGAAACAATATCTCTGGCAATACAGTCAAGGTAAAGATTGTTAAAAACAAAGTTGCCCCACCTTATAAGAATTGCCTTGTCGATATTATTTATGGCAAAGGTATTTCAAAATTCGGCGAGCTTGTTGATCTAGGGACTCAGTTTGAGTTTTTAAAGAAGACAGGCAACTGGTATGAATACGAAGGTAATAGATTTGCAAATGGTAGAGAAAATGCCAAAGTTTACTTGGAAGGTCATCCAGAAGTTTCCGATGAGCTCGAGAAGAAAATTGTCGAGAAGCTAAATAGTCAAAATCAAAAATAAAATTTAGCCCTAAATTTAAAATTAAGTTTTATTTATAAACTAACTTCTATATAATGATGTTGTATTTTTTAACGAAAATACTTATTACCAATAAAACATTTTCGGTCCTAGACCGTAAAAATATATAATTAACTCAATCAAAAGTAGTTTTAGGTAATAATCTCATTTATCGGTTGATTATATCTTTAGATATAGATTGACCTAGTTATATAGTTAGGAGAATTAAAATGGAACCTTATTTAATCGTAATTCTTTGCGTGGTTTCTTTAGTTGTGGGCTTTGTAATAGGATTTTTCTTATTATCATTTTTACCTGCAGTTAAAGCAAAACAAGCTTCTACAAAAGCAGAGAAAATTTTACGTGATGCGGAAATTCGTGCTGAGCAAATAAGAAAGAATGCTCAAATCGATGGTAAACAAACCGTTATCGAAATGAAACAAGAAGCAGAGAAAGATATTCGTGAAAGAAAACAAGAATATGCAAATCTGGAAAACAAACTTAATCAACGTGAACAAAACATTGACCGTAGAGATGCAAACTTACTTTCGAAAGAAAATGCTCTTGAACAAAAGAACGAACAACTTAATAGACGTCTTCAAGAATGTGACAAGAAAGAAAACGTTCTTCAGCAAAAGATTGACTCAATTATTGTCGAGCTTGAAAAGGTTGGTCAACTTTCTGTAAAAGAAGCTAGAGATCAAATCTTTGAAAGAGTTGAAAGCAAGATGTCAAAAGAAATTGCCTCATATATGAAAACAAAAGAAGATGAAGCGAAAACGGAGGCTGAAGCTAAAGCAAAGGAAATGCTTAGCATTGCTATCTCAAAATACGCTCAAGAAGAAGTTCAAGAAAGAACTGTTTCAGTTGTACCTCTTCCATCTGATGAGATGAAAGGACGTATTATTGGTCGTGAAGGCCGTAATATTCGTACAATGGAACAACTTTTAGGTGTTGATTTAATCATTGATGATACACCTGAAGTTATCACTGTAAGTTGCTTTAATCCAATTAGAAGATATATTGCAACTAAGTCACTAGACTTATTGATTAAAGATGGACGTATTCAACCAGGCAGAATTGAAGAAATTGT